>Ga0224501_10000093_pt1 | contig 94830 bp, 73 predicted proteins | sample SF_Oct11_sed_USG_4_FD_169105 | JGI IMG/M metagenome (GOLD analysis project Ga0224501, IMG submission 169105) | Sediment microbial communities from San Francisco Bay, California, United States - SF_Oct11_sed_USGS_8_1 | ecosystem: Environmental > Aquatic > Marine > Sediment | place: USA...
CTCAGCACTCCGCCGAGCACATCTAGGCTCTACCGCCACAGCGTTCCGTGAGTAACCCAGCCGCAGGCGCATTGAGGCGCGCCGGGCGTCGAAAACGCCGCACGAAGCTCAGTAGACGACCACGCGGTTGCGCCCGCGCTTTTTGGCCTCGTAGAGCGCAGCGTTGGCCTCGTGCACCAATGAGGCCACGTCCTCGTGCCGCGGCAGCAACATCGCCCCGCCGATGCTGATCGTGATCTCCAGGTCCTCGCCCCGGGCGTTGACCTGTAACTCCTCGACGCAGCTCCTGAGGCGTTCGGCCAGTGCGGCGACACCCGTGTACTCGATCCCCCGCACCGCCAGGGCGAACTCGTCGCCGCCGAAGCGCCCGAAAACGTCCTCGACCCTCAGCTCCGCAGCCAGCGCCGCCGCCACGTCGCGTAGCACCATGTCGCCGGTCAAGTGGCCGTAGGCGTCATTGATGTCCTTGAAGTGGTCGATGTCGACCAAGAGCACACTCAGCGGTGAACCGTGGCGACAGGCGTAGGCCAGCTCCGCCACGAAACGCTCGTCCAGCTCGCGGCGATTGAGCAGATCGGTGAGCGGATCGTGGATCATGAGCTCGAGGGTCTGCCGGATCGCATGAAACTCGGCCCGGTCCTGGGCGGAGAAACGAAAGGCCGTGGTCGCACCCAGGTTGATGCGATCGCCCTCCTGCAGCTTCCTCGGGCCCAGCAAGCGGCGTCCCTGACAATAGGTGCCGTTGCGGCTGCCGGCATCTTCGAGAATGAAGCCATCCTCGGTGTGCATGATGCGCGCATGTAGGCGCGACACCCCCTCGTCGAGCAGGGGGATCTGGCAGCTCGGGCTGCGCCCAAGGTTGATTACCGGCTCATCCAGCGGATAGATGGTTCCCGCACGCGGACCGCCCAACACGAAAAGCACGCCGCGATCGCGGGCGCCTACCGATAGCTCCGGCTGGCCCGTCATCAGGCCAGTGGAGTCTTGCTCGGAATCCACGCTGTCTACCAAGTCCCGTTTGCTCACGACTCTCCGCCTAGCATAGCGGGATGTTAGGAGCGGGTCCAGAGACTCGCTCAGTCAGCGAACGATAGACCGGGAAGCGCGCGGGTAGAATCACGCTTCCTTGGCCGCTCCCCAGGTGTCGAGTTCGAGCAAGGCACCCCCCACGAAGGTCACACCATCACCGACCGGTCGGCATTCCACGCTATCCTGTCGGGCCACCAGGGAGATGACAACATCCGGGTGCGCTCCGTCACGCTCATCGAGAATCTCGCGGATCTCCCCCAGGCGTCCCTCCGCGTCATCCAGGGTGTAGTCTTCTTCTGACCCTTCCTCGATCAGCCGGATGGCCGTCAGTCCATTCGAGGCGCGCAGGGGAAACTCGAAGCCGTCTTCCTCGAGCTCGCACTCGACGATGTCGAGCACCTCGGCGATGTCCTCGATCATGTCGTCGTCGAGCTCCAGCCCCTCGGCCGCGCCCACCTCCAGGCGAATGCCGATGGCATCCACTGCCTGCCCCTTGGCGGTATCGACTGCGGGCTCGTCGTCGCAGGCCCGCCGGAAGGCCTCGAGGAACTCGATAACCGTTGAGTAGCGGTCGTCGGGAGCCTTGGCCATGCATTTGAGGATCACCTCGTCGATGGCAGAAGAGACCGGAGCCAACTCGCTGGCCCGGGGCGGCGGCGCCTGCAGGTGCATCACGGTGATCGCCCGTCGGTTGGGATCGTTGAAGGGATACCTGCCGGTGAGCAAGCGAAACGCCAACACGCCGAGCGAATAGATGTCGGCCCGACAATCGAGCGCCTCGCAGCGAATCTGCTCCGGCGCCATGGAATGGGGCGTTCCAATAATGGTTCCTGGGGCCGTCAGGCCGTCGCCCCGGTAGTCCCCGTACATCAGCTTTGCCACACCGAAGTCGAGGAGCTTGATGACGCGTCGGCCCGCAATCTCGGCGATGAAGATGTTGCTGGCTTTGATGTCGCGGTGGATGATGTCCTGCTCGTGGGCGCAATGCAGGGCCGCGGCCACGGGCTCCAGGATCGCGACGGTCTCGCGCGGACTCAGGCGCTTTTGCTCCCGTAGCAGTTCTCGCAGATCTTTGCCCTCCAGCAGCTCCATGGAGTAATAGGGAACCCCGCCCGTCAGCTCGCCCACGCTGTAGACCTGCACGATGTTCTCGTGGATGATCCGGCTCAAGGCTTCCACCTCACGGATGAAGCGCGGGAGAATAGTCGGTACGTTGACCATCTCGGGGCGCAGCACCTTGACCGCCACCACCCGATCGCTCGGGAGGTGAAGCGCCTTGAACACCTGGCCGTAGCCGCCAGCACCGAGTTCGGCTTCGATGCGGTATTCGCCGAGCAGAGCGCCTGGCGACAGATCCGGAGGCGTTGGGCGACGCAGCATACGTTGACGCAGGGTTCTGGACTCCGATGCTCGGCTCCCGTCGATGGTTGCGGAGGCGGTCACCGCTTGCGTAACGCTGATCGTCGCCTGCCCTTCGTCGAAGTTCTCTCCGGGGGCTTCATCATCTGGTGCTGGAACCGACGACATACTTCTGTCCGCTCGCGAGTGTTGACAACAATATAGACGCTGCAGCTAGCCAACGGCAAGCATTCTCGATGTAGACCTGTTTGATCTTGCCGCCCAAGTCTTGGGGAGTCGAGTCATCGGGGGGTCGCGGGCGACGCGTTTCTATACCTCCTGTGGGCACAAGAAACGTATGAACTCGTGCGGACTTTGCGCACAGTTGAATCCGATTCCTTGCAGGACAACACGTGGGAATAGCCCAGATTCGAGACAAAAATCGTCCTGAATGTCTCCTTCTTGTGTAGATTTCTGATTCTCGAACATGCCAGAATTTTGTTGTCCCCCGCACGAAGCGGGGGCGAAAGATCGCTAGCGGATCGACGCGCTAGGCCGGTCGCTGTTGAAAACGCCCGCCGCACACTGGGCGTTTGGTTTCACGCGTAGAGCGCACGGAAGGTGTCTGTGGGCCCTACATGGAACCGAGGTGGTCGCAGCGCCAACGGGCGCCTGCGCCGCCGATGGCCGTCGATGGCCGTCGATTTGTCAATGATTGAGACCCTGGTTGCAAACGAGGAGAGCAGGCAATGACCACAGCCCGCAGTAGGCAATGCAGTACCACGCTACTGAGGCAGCGGGGAGGCGAACGCGTCGGCCCAACGCGACGAGCGCCCCAAGAGACCTCGCCTAGACGCAATAGACCGGGGGGCGATCTTGCGCTGCGTACCATCTTTGGTCTCTTTGGGGCCATCGCAAGCTTCGCGCTAGCCGGCTCCGTTCACGCCCAGCAAGGCAGCGCCGTGCTGATGGGCACCGTGAGCAGCTCGGATACGGGCGCCGCCAGCGCCGACGCTGTGATCACAGTGACCTCCAATGTCCTACAAGGCGAGGAGATCGCGGTCAGCGACGCGTCCGGGCGCTACCGCATCGCCGGCCTGCCTCCTGGGGCCTACGTCATGCGTGTCGAGCAACAGGGCTTCAAGCCCTATTCACGCGAGATGATCGAGTTGCGAGCAGACTCAACCATCCGTTTGAATGTCGCGTTGCTGCCCGAGGCGCTTCAGAGTGAAGAGGTCGTGGTGTCCGGGCGTACCCCGACGGTGGACGTGGCATCCTCCAGCACGGGCATGACCATCTCCTCCGAGTTCATCGAGCGCGTACCCCTCTCTTCCCCGAGTTCCCGGGGCGGGGCGTCCCGCTCCATCGAGTCGGTCATCGACGTCGCACCCATGGCCGAGGGCGACGCCTTTGGTGTGTCCATGGTGGGCGCCTCGTCGCCGGAAAACAGCTACTTGCTCGACGGCATCTCGGTCAACAACCCGACCTACGGCCTGCTCGGCACGCCTCTCTCCATCGAGTTCGTCGATGAGATCAGCGTTTTGACGGGCGGTTACATGCCGGAATACGGGCATTCGATGGGTGGCATCGTCAATGCCATCACCAAGTCCGGCACCAACGACCTGACCGCTTCCACCTGGTTCAACATCGCTCCTGGGGCGCTTTCGGGTAGTCCCAAGGGTGTCCAGCGTGTGGGGCAGACGATTCAGACCAAGCGCAAGCTGTCGTTAATTACCGACCTTGGCGCCGATGTCGGAGCCCCGATCATCTACGACAAGCTCTGGATCTACGCTGGCTTTCAGTGGGCTCGCACCGCATACGATCTGGAGCGCTCGCTGCATACGACCAGCTACGACGCCGATGGTGTTCCCACTACCAGCGACTCGGCCATTCCCAATACCAGCGAGTCCTACCAGGCGATCCAGAACATGTATCAAGGCATCGCCAAGCTCACCTGGGCGGCCGACTCCCACAATCGCCTGGACTTGACCCTCAACACCGTCTACCCCGTCTCGGGCGGCGGCGGCGACTTCGGCATCAATCCGCTCACCGGCGAGCCCGAGATCGGCACACAAAATAACTCCTATGCGGTGCCCCTAAACGGCGAATACGGCGCCATCGCCCACGAGTACCTCGGCGATTCGATCAACTCCGTGCTGAAGTGGTCGAGCGACATCAACGACGACGCTCGGCTGGATACCTGGCTCGGTTGGCATCGTGAGCGCGGTGGCCGCCTGCCTTCGGACGGCTCCGCGATCGGCAGCGGCAATGGTCTGGCCGGTCAGAGCAACGTTTGGTACGAGCTCAACCACAGCCTGGCCGAGTTCGAAAACGTCTCCGCGTGTGACGCGGACCTCGACCCGATGGCCGATCCCTCCATGTACGTTTGCCCGGTCAACGACTACCGGACGGGCGGCCCCGAGTTCATCAACAAGCAGATCCTCAATCGCGCCGAGGCGCGCACCATCTGGACCCAGCTCTTCGAGGCCGGCGGCCATCACGTTTTCAAGGTGGGCGTCAACGGCGAGGGCCAGTTCTACGACCACACCAAGGGCTATAGCGGATCGCGCAGCATCACCGAGTTCGACGTCGACTGGTGGCTCGACGGCGCGGTCTATGGCTATCTGACAGAGCCTGGCCAGCCGGTGGTTTTGGACAAGCTTCATAACAAGAGCCAGTCCACCTCCTTCGGCGGCTTCGTCCAGGACAGCTGGGACATCGTCGACGAGGTCACCCTGAACCTCGGCGTGCGCTACGACACCCAGCTTCTCTACGCCAACGACCAGCTGGCGATGGCGCTGGACAACCAGATCTCACCGCGCGGCGGCCTGGTCTACGATCCCACCAAGGAAGGTCGGGCCAAGCTCTTCGCCAACTACGGCCGCTTCTACGAGAAGGTCCCGTTGCTGATGCTCGACCGTTATCTCACGGGTGAGCCCTTTCTCTTCGCCCTGCGCGAGTGCACCGAGCCCGGCGTTGCAGGCGGCGATTGCTTTGACGACGCGGCCCTGATCCCCATCGGCGATCCGCCGAACAACAGCTATATCGTGGCGGGCGCCGGTACGGTTCCGGTCGATCCCGACCTCAAGGCGCCCTCGGCAGACGAGATCGTGCTCGGTGGTGAATACGAGATCATCGAAGACGGCCGCGCGGGTCTGGTCTATACGCGGCGCTGGCTCAACGAGACCGTGGAGGACATGAGCCGGGACGAGGCCAACACCTACTTCTTCGGCAACCCGGGCTCGGGCATCGCCTCCGACTTCCCCAAGGCCGAGCGCAACTACGATGCTCTGTCGTTGCAGTTTACGAAAACCTTCTCGAAGCATTGGCTGGCCAACGGCAGCTACACCCTCTCCTGGCTGCGCGGCAACTATGGCGGTCTGTTCCGGGCCGAGGATCTGCAGCTGGACCCGCACCAGAACAGCGACTTCGACCTCTATTCGCTGACTGCCAACCGCACGGGCGATCTGCCGGGCGACCACCGCCACTCGATTAAGCTCTTCGGCGCCTATGGCATTGACGTCGCCGAGAGCAGCACCCTGACCCCGGGCCTGGCCCTGCGCGGCCGCTCGGGTGGGCCCACCAACTACCTGGGTGGTCATCCGCTCTACGGTGCCGACCAGGTCTACATCCTACCGCGCGGCAGCGGTGAGCGTCTGCCCTGGTCCTATGGATCGGACGTCCGCCTGGATTTCACGCAGAAGTTCGGCGGCGTGCACTCCATCTCATTGACCTTCGATGTCTTCAACGTCTTCAACATCCAGAGCGGCATTCGGCGTGACGAGCGCTACACCGAGTCCTCGGTCAATCCCGTCGAGGACGGTGATATCGACGACCTGACGAACGAAGACGGCTCGGCCTTTGATCCGGATGACCCGGACTTCGGAAAGAACCCGAACTACGGCGAGATCGTCCAGTACCAAGAACCGCGGATCTTCCGCTTTGGCGTAAAGGGAACGTTCTGATGAACACGAAGTACACCACCCTTTTTGCAGCGCTTTTGCTGATGTTGGCGACCGGCACCGCCTGCGATCAACCCAAGCCCAAGTGCACGGCAGCACACGGCAACTTCGCGGCGACCTTCACTCTGGTGAAGGGTGAGGGGGTGTGCGCGGAGCTCAGCAGCGGTGTGCTCAACGTGCAGTCCTACAACGAATCCAAGAACGGTCCTAACTCGGTCTTGGATCAGAACAAGCCGACGATCGCGATCCAATCCCAGGATACGACCGACGTGCTGTGGTCCGGGCGCGAGACCGACCCGGACGAGAAAACCTACGCCTTCGGCGGCTTCGATGCGCCGGATCCAGATGGCGACGGCATTTGCCACGCGAAGTCGTTGTCGACCGCCGTGTTGAAGGCCGCCGCGACCGAGGAAGTGCCGCCGATGATGGTCGACGAGTGCACCTTCGACCCGGGGCAGCCGGCCCAGGAGCCCATCGACATTCGCTACGACTGGAGCAACGTCCGCGTCGTGGTGACCCCCTCGGCCATCGGAACCAAGCTGGAGGCCGACCTGGAATACAGCGTGGGTGACTGTACGGCAACCTACAAGGTCGCCGCCGTGTGGCCGCTGGTGGAATGCGGGTCGCCTGTGGAAGGCAGTGGCGATGAGCCCGCGCCGATGGACGATCCCGATGCAGACGCTGGCGTCGACCCGAACTGTCCGGTGGAGGAGGCCGAGCCGCCTCCGCCCGAACTCGAGGCCGACGACTCCATATGTGAGAGTCAGGGAGTGATTCCGGACTTCCCCGTGCATTGCGATCCGGGGCTACTGATGTGCGTGCTCGACGACTAGCTCGACCCATAGTCGGGGCCGTGGGAGGCTGACGCCCATGGCTGCCGCCCGGCCTCTGCTATTCGCGGAGATCCTACACCAACGGCGCGCTACGGCTCGCCGTTGGCTCGGTGCTACCTCGTTCGCACTTTACGTGTTGCTTTCGGCACTGGCGCTGTCGATGTCGCGGTTGTCACCCGACGACTCGCTGCCCGGCAAGCGCCCGCCGTTGGTCACGTTGGCCCGTGCGGTGCAACTGGGCAGTCCGCAGGGCGAGGCCGAGACCCCCTCGGTGCAAAGCCAGCCGAAACCGCCTGAAGCCACGCCCGAACCGGCGCCCCAGCCCCAGCCCAGCAAACGCCGCCCTAGGCGCCCGTCGGTGCAGCGCGAGAAGGTCGACGAGATTCCCACGCCTGCCGAACCCGCAACGCCGGCCGAACAACCCGCGCCTTCGCTCGAGCCCGCCGCAGCGTCCGCGGCGGGCCAACCGGTCGCAGCGGGCTCCACGACGGGGCAGCCGCAGGGCGCGGCCACTGCCGGTGGCACAGACCCTGCTGCCACCGGCGCCGGACGCAAGGCGCCCACTCGGCGCGTCGAAGTGCTGCCCTTCACCGACGGGATGACTCGACCGAAGCTGCTTTCCCAGAGCGCCCCCATGTACACACGCGAGGCCCGCAGCGCCCGGGTCGGAGGCCTGGTGCTGGCCAAGTGCGTGATCACCACCAAGGGGCGGCTCACCAAGTGTCGCATCATCAAGGGCCTGCCGCTGATGAACCGCGCGGTGCTGGATGCCCTTCCGAAGTGGAAATACTCACCGGTTCTCTATCGCGGCAAAGCGGTCAACGTCGACTACCTGATTCGACTGCGCCTGGTCCCGCCGTAGCTCGCTCATGTATCCTGGAGTTTCGAGCCGTACCACCATGGAGTTTGCAGCATCCGATTTCTGGTCGCACCTGGGCCTACCCGCCCGGCTCATCATCTGTGTGCTTCTGGGCAGTGCCCTGCTCGCGATCGGCATCGTCGTCGAGCGCATTTTCACGCTCGGCGCCTCTCGCCGTCAGTCGCTGGGCTTCGCGCGCTGGCTCGCCGAGCTGCTAGAGCAGGGTGACGTCGACAAAGCCGCTGCCGCACGCGCGCCCGAGCGTCCGGGACACCTAGGGCGCGTGCTTCAAACGGCCTTCGAGGTCTACCGCGATTGTCCACGCGAGGACCCGGAGCTGACCTTCGAGAGTGTGGCACGCGGGCTCGAGCGCCAGGCCCAACGGGAAGTTCATCGCATGAAGAAGGGCCTGGGCACGCTGGCCACCATCGCGTCGATCGCACCCTTCCTGGGCCTTTTGGGCACGGTGGTCGGCATCGTCGACTCCTTCGTGAGCATGGCCAAAAGCGGCTCTGGGGGCCTGGCGGTGGTCTCGGCCGGTATCGCCGAGGCCCTGGCGACCACGGCCATCGGGCTTGTCATCGCGATCCCGGTGATGGCGGCATACAACGCGCTGGCCGAGTGGACCGACTCGCGCGCCGTGGACATCGCCGAAGCCAGCAACGAGTTGCTGGACCTCCTGGCGCGACACCTGCGCCGCCCTGCCACAGAGCCCGCCTCGGTAGCGCCCCTGGCGGCATCGGAAGGCTGATGTGGCCTCGATAAGCAGGCCTGTGATGTCCCAGGAGAAAGCCCCGTGGTGAGCGTCTCCCGGCGCGGCGCAACGCAGGGCCCGAAGGCCGAGATCAACGTTACGCCGCTGGTGGACGTGGTGCTCGTCCTTTTGTTGGTCTTCATGGTCGTGACGCCGCTGCTCGCCAGTGGTGAAGAGGTCGCGCTGCCCGACGCCCACGGCCGCGCGGCTGCCGAGCCATCGCGTCCCGCTCCCGTGGTGATCACGCTCAGCGTCGACAGGCGACTCTGGCTGGGTCACGAGCAGCTCGCCCACGGCAATTTGCGCGTGCGGCTGGGCGCCGTCCTCGCCTCCCAACCGGACGCTGAGGTTTTGGTGAAGGCCGACCGGCGTCTCAGCGTCGCCGACCTGCGGCCCCTGCTTGCGGAGCTCGACCGCGCAGGCGCCCGGCGCATCGCCTTCGCCCTCAGCGAATCGCGAGAGCGCGCTCCAGGCGGCGGGGGTTGACGTGCGATGACATCCTTTTATCCGCCCGCCTACCAGTCCAAGTCCCCGCGAGAGCGACGGGTCTCCGAACGCCCCAGCGCCCATCCCGGACAGCCCCGCGAGGTCCCCTCGACCCTGTGGAAGCACCGGCCGCGCGTGCGAACGGTTCAACCCCAGGGCATGAGTGAGACGACGCCCTCGATCAACATGACGCCGCTGATCGACGTGGTCCTGGTGCTGCTTTTGGTCTTCATGGCCGTCAGCCCCAAGCCGGTTTCGGAGCTGGACGTTCAGCTCGTTCAATCGAGCACCGATGCCGCGCCCACAGAGATCTCGGAGAAGCCACTTTTAGTTACGTTGGAGGCCGAAGGTATCGTGCGCCTGAACGACAGAGGCATCCCGGTCGGGCGCCTCGCCGACGAGCTGCGATCGATTCTGGCATCCCGTGAGCCGAAGGAACGGGTGCTCTACGTGGTCGCCTCCGATGATGTCGGCTACGCGGCGCTCGTCGAAACCCTGGACTCGGCTTCGCGCGCCGGTACCACTGCCATAGGCTTCGTCACCGATGCGACACCGTAGAAATGCGCGCACGGCGATGACCTCGAGACACGCCTGTGGCCTCACCTCGACGATTGCAGCGCTGGCGTGCGGCCTTTTCGCCTGGCTGTTTTCGGGACAGGCCCTCGGCTACTGCCGAACCACCACCTGCAACGACTGTCCGCGCGATGAGCAGGGCTGCAGCACGGGAGAGACGCCGCTGACGTGGCCGGGCCGCTGCGTCGGCTTCGGTGTTCACGCCGCCGCATCCCACTCTATCGATCTCGAAACCGTCGAGCGCGTCACGCAAGAAGCCCTCGATACCTGGAATGCCGTTCGCTGCGGGCCCAGCGAGCTGCGCCCGTCGATTGAGCTGCGCCCCCTGGGCCGCCCCTTGCTCTGCGGGCGTAGTGAATACGTGGACGATGCTGCCAATGCAAATGCGCTCATCTTTCAGGACGAGATCTGGCCCTATGGCGGCGTCGCCCACGAGCTGGCCAGCACCCGCGTGCGCTCGCGCCCCGACGGCACCATCATCGACGCCGACATCGAGATCAACGCCCTGCGTCCGCTGCTCGTGGATACCGACGCCGGCATGGAGCGGGGCAAGATCACGGGAGCTCACGATTTGCTCTCGATCATCACGCACGAGCTGGGCCACCTGCTGGGGCTCGACCACTCGCAGGAGCCCGGTTCGATCATGCAGGTGCGGCTGCCGGTACGCGCGGAGCGCCGGATGCTCGGCGATGACGACGTGGCGGCGATTTGCGAGATTTATCCGCCCCACCGAGAGGCCGAGGCCTGCGATCCCACGCCCTACGGCGAGTTCTCTCCCCACTGCGCGCTCGATCCCTCGACCGGCGGCGCGTGTAGCGTTTTTAACCCCGGGACAATCCTTTCGGCCGGTCGTGGGGCAGGGCCGGCGTTCCTTGTCTTGCCGTGGATGGTGCTTGCCCTGCGCCGCCGAGCCCGAAGGCGCCGACTCATTTTGCCTCGGACTCGCGCAGGCCGTGCTTCCACAGCAGGCGATAGAGATGCACGCGATTGACGCCGGCTGCCTTGGCCGCCGCGGTGACGTTATCGCTATGCCGGCGCAGGAGTTCTTCCAGGTAGCGTAGCTCAAAGATGCTGTTCCACTGATCCCGCGCAGCCTTCAGCGGCAACTCGAAGGCGACCTCTGGCATGGACAGGGCGGGCGGTGGCGCTGGCGCGGTCGGCCGCAGCAGCGGAGAGGGTGGAGGCGGAAATGCCAGGCTGGGCGGTGGTCGTGCGTGCGCCGACGCGTAGGGTAGCAGCGAATCGCCTGTCGGCGGCGGGATCGAGCTGCCCAGGGCCACGCGCTGCTCGAGGTAGTTGCGGAGCTGGCGAATATTGCCTGGCCAGCTGCAGCGCGCGAGTTGTTCCTCCAGATCGGACTCCACGACGAGTTCCTGGAGTTCATTGCCTGTAACTCCGAGTTGCTTCAGGATCGAGCTCGTGAGCAATGGGAGATCCTGGAGGCGATCGCGCAGGGGAGGGAGCTTTACGTGGACAACTGCCAGTCGATAGAAGAGGTCCGAGCGAAAACGCCCCTCTTTGACTTCGTAGCGCAGACTGCGGTTGGTGGCGGCCAGCACGCGGACATCGACGGGTGCGTAGTGGGTGGTTCCCACGCGCTTGACGGTGCGGCTTTCGAGTACGCGAAGCAGCTTGGGCTGCAGGTCCAGATCCAGCTCGCCGATTTCGTCCAGAAAGATGCTGCCTCCGCTGGCGGCTTCGAATGCTCCCGCGCGAGAATTGGAGGCCCCAGTGAAGGCGCCCTTTTGATAGCCAAAGAGTTCACTCTCGAGCAATTGTCCGGGGATTGCCCCACAGTCGATGACGACGAAAGGGCCATCGCGACGCTCGCTGGCGTCGTGGATAGCTTGGGCAGTGACTTCCTTGCCGGTGCCCGTTTCCCCCTCGATCAAAACCGTCGAGTCCGAGGCCGCCGCCCTTGCGAGCAACGAGAAAAGATCACGCATCGCCGGAGAGGCGCCGACGAGCTTCCCGAAACGCTTGATCGCATCTCTGTCGGGTGGGCGATGCCCTTCGTCAGCCCTCTCATCGGCTCCGTCGCGGTCCTCTACTGCGTCGCGTTTTCGAGCCAATTAAGCGGAACCTTTCCGATGGGCCATTGTAGAATTTAGGGGCCGGTTCTTTCAACGGTGGTCGAAGGCTTACGTGCGGCACAGGGGACGACATGGTGTGACGGGTCGGGTGTTGAACGACGTACGGCGTTTCGCGCACGTGCTCAAAGTTCACCATCTCCGACTTCTGGCCGGACTTGTTCTCGGACTCGCCGCCGCGCCGCGGGCGGAAGCACAGCCGATGTCGGTCGAGTACGACGGACTTCGGCTCGGGCTGTATACCGAGAACGGCAATCACCGCTGGTTTCGTCACTACGAGCCTAGCACAGGCGAAGTGCGGCGTTACTCGGCACGCGTGTACGGCGGTGCGGGGGCATCGCTGGGCTATTTCGGGTGGCTGGCCCAGGATCGCTGGTCGTGGTGGATCGGTGCCGACTACTTTCGCTCGCTATTGTTCTCGAGCAGCGCCAGGCGCATCGAACAGGTTGTAGACACGACTGCCGAGCGCATCGATGTAAGCACGACGCTGCTCTGGCATCCCTACGGCACGGCGCTGGCACTGGGGCCGATCTCGGGCGTCGGGGCGCTGGGCTTCGATTTCGCGATGCCCGAAGTCGAGGGCATCGAGAGCCAGGAGCTGGAGCTGGCCACGGGAAACTACGACTACGTGCGTGTGGGCCTGTCCACACACTACCGCGCGGCGCCGTTCACGCTGACCGTGGGCGGAAGTCACCTGCGCGTCGTTGAGACCGGTCGCTTCGGCAATCGCCAGGTGGACGCCCAGCCACTCGGTGGTGAACTCAACTGTCTGCTCGGCGTCGATCTCGCATCGTGGCTGGGGCTCTCCCTGCGCTCGACTGGCCGGCTTCTGCTTTTCGAACTCGCCCCCCACCCCGCGCGCCCCGGGGAGCAACCGGCGGCCGTCCGCGATGCCTATCTCAGCTTCGCGCTGGGTGTCGAAGGGCGGCTGTAGGACAGCACTCGAGCGCCCCGGCGACGGCCCCGTTTACGGAGGGGCGGAACGACAACTGCAGCCGTGCGCCGTTCCCATTGCAGGCTCGAAGGCGGCGACAGCACCTGGCGCGAGGGCACAAATCGCGCCAGGTGCTGCCAAGTAAGGGGCCGCGAAAGAAAAAATTCCGCCTTTGGTGCGTGACGGCGGATTGCGATGGCGACGGCGCCCGGAGGAAAATCCGCAGTCGTACCAGAGGCGCCTCGAGGAATTCTCCGAGGACGCACGGCGCCAGCGCGCCCGCCGATGCGTGCCAAAGGCGGAGGAAACTATTCTTTCGTGGCTCCTAAGTCTTCAGAACTGCTTCAGTCGACGTGGATGGAATAGACCAGGTCCTTGACCAGCGGGTCGACGACGCCGTCGCCGTCGGCGTCGTAGCCGCAGTCCAGGGTCTCGGCGTGCCAGCTGACGGTGTGGTCGCCGGGGGTGAGCGGGGGCAGCAGCACATGGATGCCCGCCACGACGGCACCGTCGGTCTGTTCGCCACCGAGCAGGGCCTCGAGCAGGCCGCCTTCGCTGACCGGGAAGTCGAAGACCTCGGTCTCCAAGTAGCTGTCGGTGGCATCGAAGGTTTTGCCGTCCACGGTGACGGTGGCGGTGGCATCCGGGCAGCGCGCGAAGTCGAGCATGGCTTCTGCGGTCTTGGTCTCGGCCGGGTCTGATTCGAAGGCGATGTAGAGGCTGCTGAGGATCGAGAGGAAGAGGGTCTGGCCGCGGTCCACGCGGCAGCTGCGCTCGTTGACGCCCGGAACCCAGGTGCCAGCGAGGAAGGTGGCATTGCCGCTATCGGACTGGCGGCAGAAGGGGGCGGAGCCCTCGAGCGGGGTTTCGCCGGGCGGTTCGTTGAACGCCCAGATCCAGTATTCCTGCGTCAGCAGCTCGAGCTTGTGGGTGCTCTCGGCGGCGACCGGTCGAACGAGGCTGACCAGGGCGGTCATGGCGCAAAGTGCGCCCAGGATGATGAGATTCTTTTTCATGATGAGTACTCCTGTCCTGATGTGCGGAAAGGTACGCACGTCTGTCTCAGTGTAGCGAAATTACGACACTGGGCTCTGCATCGATCGCAAGCTCAACAGAGCCCGATGGCCGGCCTTGCAAGAAGCTCGCCTTTGCGATTGACGCGGGCTTTGGCGGGGGTCCGGAGGCTCGTCGATGGTGCCGTGCTCGGCGGGAAGGCGCCGAAGAAACACGGACGGCGACAGGCCGGGCGATCGCGAAAACCGCGACCAAAGCGCTCCGCCGCCAGGTCGCCTGGAGCGTTGCGAAAACGCGCGGTCGGCCGCTTGTCGGGGCTGGAGAAACTGCCATTTGCGCGGTGGTCAGAGCACGAGTGGTCGCTCCGATCATGCAGGCTGTGCACGATCGGCAGGGCGGTGTCGTGCAGGCTGTGCATGAATATGTGCTCGCAACGGCACCGATGGGCCGGTGGGGAGCAGCTCGCGTGCCCAAAAGCCCGCCATGCCCGATGAATTGCGCCGACTTCGCGCGCGCCACGGAAGCGGCACGCTCCTTGCTTAACCTGGGGGGGCGAGGATCCAACCTGCGCACCGGCACAGATGCGGCTTCGGGCCGCGCCGCGCCGGCTGAACCGCGGACGAGGTGGGCCTGGACAGTCTGCCGCCCGTCGCACTCCAAGACCCACAAGCGCTCCGGGTGCTTTCGGGGTGGACCGGGGGCCAAATCGTGATAGCGATTTAGGTTACGTCCTCGGCACCTCGCGGGTCTCCCGCATCGGACGCACAAGCAGCTCGGAATCGGTTTGGAGTACGACGATACCATCACCTCCCTGGCATCTGCGCCGGGAGCGACAGCAGAGCGTTCCAGCGTCATGCTGGTGCTCTACTCACCCCACGACGCCTGCACCCTGCAGCTCGTCGAGGGCGATGAAGTCGTGGTCGGGCGCGCCGCGCCCGCCGATGTGCGCCTGCCCGACCGCACCCTGTCACGCACGCACGCGCGCTTCGCCTTCGTCGGTGGAAGGGTGATCGTGACCGACCTGAGTTCGCGCAACGGTCTGTGGCAGAACAAGCGCCGGGTCGAGACCGTTGTGTTGTCGCCGGACGACTCCGTTCGCCTCGGCGAATACACGGCGATGATGCATGGGCGCAGCGAGGACGGCAGCGCCCACGGGCTGACGGGCTTTTCCCGCTTGGAGGTCAATCTGCGCGAGGAGCTCGCCCGAAGTCGTGAGTTCGGCCGGCCCGCTGCATTGGTGTTGCTGCAGCCAACCGGCGGCACGGCCGCCAACGCCTTCGGCGGCCTCTACAAGGGGGTGCTCGAGTGCTTGCGCCCCGTCGATACCGCTGCGATCTACGGGTCGCAAACGCTGGCCCTGCTCCTGCCCGAGATGGACTCGATGCGGGCTGCGGATTGCACGCTGGCACTGCTGTCCAGGCTGCGGGTCGACCCGGTCACGGTGCGTGTGGGCATCGCCAGCTTTCCCTCGAGCGCAACCAATGCCGAGGCCCTACTCAGCGTGGCCCGCGAGGCGCTCGACGACAGCGGGCCTGATCAGCCTATCTACGTCGCGCCACCCCTGCACGAGCGGGCCCAGCCGACCGACGCAAAGGGTCTGGTGATCCGCGGACGCACGACCGCGCCGCTTTTCGAAAAAGCTCGCCGCGCCGCGCGCAGCACGTTGTCGATCGTGCTGCTGGGAGAGACCGGCACCGGCAAGGAAGTGCTCGCCCGCGAGATCCACGACAGCAGCCCGCGCAGGGATCGCCCCTTTTGCCCGATCAACTGTGCGGCGCTGCCGCCGTCTTTGATGGAGAGCCTGCTCTTCGGACACGAGCGGGGGGCGTTCACGGGCGCAAACCAGGCTGCGGCAGGCCTCTTCGAGCAGGCCGACGGCGGCACCCTCTTCCTCGACGAGGTGGCCGAACTCTCCCCTGCGGCCCAGGCCGCGCTGCTGCGGGTGCTCGAGACCGGGAGCGTGCGGCGTCTGGGCGCTACCCGCGATCGAAAGGTGGACGTACGCGTGATCTCGGCGACCCACCGCGACCTGCAGCGCATGATCGAAGACGGCGAGTTCCGGGAGGACCTCTTCCATCGCCTACATGTGGTCCCGCTGCATGTACCGCCGCTGCGCGAGCGCCGGGAAGACATCCCCCCGCTGGCCGAGCTTTTCCTGCGCGGGCCACACCTGCCGGCCGACTGCCCGGGCGCCTTCGAGGCCGAGGCGATGGCGTGTCTGCGAGCCTACGAATGGCCCGGCAACGTGCGCCAGCTGCGCAACGTCGTCGAGCGGGCTGCCGTGCTGGCGCGCGGTGAATCGATTTCCGTCGAGGACCTGCCCGCGGCCCTGAGGCCCGTGGCAGAGAGCGCCGCCCACGTCGATTCGCTGCCGGCTCCTGCCCCATCCGATGGCTCGGACCAGCCGCTCAAGCAGCGTTTGCAGGAGTATGAGGCCAACCTGATCCGCGATGCCCTCGAGGCCAGCGGAGGCCACCGCGCCAACGCGGCCAAGGCGCTGCGAATGCCGCTTCGTACATTGATGAAGCGCCTCGACGAGTACGGCATTCGCGACAAGAAGCGCTGAGGGTTATTTCGGCGGGTCGCGACGCTGTGATCTTGGGGCTTTGGCTGCGACCTTTGCGACAGCCCTGCCGGGATGGGCGTCGACCCCTACAGCTCGTTCCCTTGCCCACAGGCAGTCGCGGCGTTATTCCTCTTTGCATGGTGTCTCTGCGCTTTTTCCTGCTCGCCTTGCTCATCGCCGGTCTGCAGCCGCCGCTTCGCGCCGCCGCCGGCCCCGTCGAGCAGCTGATCCAGGTCGCGGTCAATCCACTCGACCCCGATACCATGGCCCTGCGCTACGACTACGGCGACGGCGGCCTGATCTACAGCGCCGACGGAGGCCAGAGCTGGCAGCTCCTGTGCACCAGCGCGATCCACACCGAGGCCAATCGCATCGGCACGTTGGCCATGAGCCACGACGGGCTCACGCTGCTCGGAGTCTTCAAGGGGCTCGTGCACGATGACGGCAGCGCCTGCAGCTGGTCGAAGGCCAGCGAGGTCGAGGGGCAGTGGGTCAGTGACATCACCGTCGATCCCATCGATCCCACGCTCACCTACCTGATCACCTCGACCGGAGCCGAGGGGTCCCTCAATGGCATCCACCGGCGCGAGGGCAGCGGCAGCTGGATGCCGCTGGGCGAGCGAAAGGAGCAACTCATCAGCCGTCTGCGCGTGGCCGACGTGGACGGCAGTCGCCGTTACTACCAGAGCGCACTGCAGGGGCAGAAGGCCGCGATCGTAGACGGCGTGGAGACGATGGTGCCCAACTACGTGATCCGCGTCTCGAACGACGACGGCGCGAGCTGGGACGAATTCCCCTTCGACGGTGCCGACGGCTCGTTGCGTCTCGAGGGCATCGACCCCACAAATCCCGATCGCATCCTGGTCAGCACCGACAGCATCGACGGCGACGATACGCTGCTGGTCAGCAGTGACGGCGGCGCGAGTTTCCAGCAGTACCTGAAGCTCACCGAGTTCAGCGCCATCGCATTTGCGGCCGACGGCCGTCTCTGGATCGGGGACTCGGGCGATACCTCGGCACCCGACAAGCCCAAGGGGCTATGGGCGGCGACCGATCTGGGCAGCGAACCCACCCTGCTGACCGCGGACTACCCCGTCAATTGCATCGTTCATCGCCCCGACGATTCGCTCTTCGTCTGCCAGCGCTTCTCGGCCGGCCGCGCGGATGCCGGCGACGGTAGCTTCAGCGAGCTCGTGCACTTCAAGGACATCGATTCACTGCTCTCCTGTGATGACGCGGGCGGCGACACCCAGGCCGCCTGCGAGATGCAGCTCGTCGAGGCCTACTGCGGTCCGACTCACTTCCCGCAGGCGCCGGCGTGCCAGCCCTATTGTGTCGCTGACCTCTATGACTGGGAGCTGTGCAACTGCGATCCTGACACGGGGCTGCGTCCGCAGGCGAATGCCGACGGGCAGTGTCCCGAGCAGCTCGCCGCGATGCAGGCCCCTGCGCCAATGGGCGCCTCGGGCGCTGGCGCGGCGGTGGATTCCGATGCCGGCGTGGGGGCAGCAGGGGGCGCGAGCGAGGACGGCGGCGTCGAAGGTGATGCCGACGGTGCCGGCTCTGGTGATGCCGACGGTGAAGGCTGCGGCGCATGCACCATCGGTGCCTCGCGTGCGCCGGCCGGGGCCCGGGCTGCGCTGTGGCTGCTGATACCCGCGGCGCTGTTGCGAAGGCGCCGCCACGGTCGCTGAAAAACGGGACGGACTTCGGCGCGCCGCAGGTGGCAAAGGGGCTCGCGGCGCTGGCGAAAGTGCGGCGAATCTGCGATTGATCCGCCGTCGAATGCAGCAGTAGGTGGGATGTGAGTACCGGTACCATCACGGCGGCCCGTCGCAGGGGCGGCCGCCCGCTCGGCACGTGGGGCGGCAGGCTCGCCCTGATCATCGCCTCGGTGCTACTGACCTTCGGCGCGGCCGAAGGCATCTTGCGCCTCGTCGGCTACTCCTACGTGCCGATGAAAATCGAGGTGGCCAACCGGAGCCTGACGGACTTTCGCTATCACCATATCCTGGCCGATGACCACCACGAGTTCGACGCGGAGCTGTTCTGGCGGCCGCGGGCGTCGACCTCGGTCTTCAACTCCCAGGGCTATCGCGGCAAGGAGCTGAGCGAGCAGAAGCCCCCGAATGCGATACGCATTTTGGCTGTTGGTGACTCCAACACCCTCGGTTGGTTCGAGGAAGGCCTCAACTGGCCCCAGTATCTGGAGCAACTGCTGGATCAACCTGAAGTTACGGTCACCAATGCGGGGGTCTGGGGCTACTCCTCGCACCAGGGCCTGGCGCGCTTCAAGCGGGCACTGCGCTTCGAGCCGGATGCTGTTATCATCAGCTTCGGGGGCAACGACGCCCATGGCGTGAATATCTCGGATTGGGAGTTCGCCCGCCGTCGGGCACGGGAAAGCGTCTACTCGCGCCTGCGCCTGGGGCAGCTTTGGCTGGCGGCGGCCGAGGGACGGCGGGCCAAGCAGGGCTTGGTGCTGGTCCCGCGCGTGAGTGTGGAGCGCTACGAGGCCCATCTCGAAGCGATGCTCGACATCGCCGAGCGTCGCGGCATCGAAGTGTTGCTTCTGACGCGACCGTATGTGGGGCCGCTGCCGCCGTGGAACTCCTGGAAACGCCAGGCGCCCCAGTATCACGCGGCCACCGTGCACGTGGCCACGGCCCACTCGGCACCGCTGATCGATGTCTTCGCCGAGTTTCGCGATCAGGATCGCTACTTCCGCGACGAGTCCCACTTCAACGACGAGGGCCACCACCGCATGGCGCGCATGCTCTACGATCGGCACGTGCGCGCGCTGGTCGAGCGTTTGCGCCGCCACTGAGGCCGCCGCTGCAGTCGCGATCAGCCCGCGTCTTCGGCCCCGGCATCGTCGGCACCGGCGTCGTCTCCGCTGCTGCCGCCCGTTCCAGCGCTGCCGCCCGTGCCAGCGCTGCCACCGGTGCCACCGCTTCCTCCTGTGCCAGCTGTCCCGGCGCTGCCGCCGGTGCCAGCCGTTCCGGCGCTGCCGCCGGTGCCACCACTGGCGCCGATGCCACCGCCGCCGGCCTGGGGATCGTCGTGACCGCCGCTGTCATCGCCGCAGGCTCCCGCTGCCAGGCAGACGCCAGCGGCGAGCACTAGAGACAACAGGGAGTTACGACTCCTGTGCCGGTGAAAGATCCCATTGTTCGCTTCGGGGCTCATCTCGACTCCGTGCAAGTGGAGCGCACTCGTTGGCGCTCCCGAACAAGGGCCGCCAGCTCCTCGGAATGGCTCAGCCCCCACCGCTACTGAAAGCGCACGTGGAAGTGGTCATCGTGTCCGCGGTCGTCACGGATGATGCCATAGGCGCGGTGGCGGCTGCGGGGGTACTGGAATAGTTCGTCGAGCTCGGACTCGCGCGTGCCATGGCTCTTGGCGTAGTCGTATAGCAGCGCCTGCAAGTTGTAGTCGATGAAGACGTAGCGCACGCGCCCGGTGTCGAGAAAGGCGCTCAGCAGCTGCCAGGTGCGTTGCAGGTCGAGGTTCTTCTTGGTGGCGCGCTCAAAGCGCGTGCGCCCGTCACCGTCGTCGGCGAGTACGTAGCCCACGTCCACGTCCTGACCCGAGCGATGGGATTTATGCGGTGGGAACTTGCCCCCGCCCTTGCGGCTCAGGTCCCCGACGACGACTTTGGAAGGTTTTTTGGCGCGCCGGCGATAGCTCTTGATCGCGCCCTGTAGCAGGCGCACGGTCTGGCCCGTGCCCCAGGCGGTGTTGGGGTTCTTGATGGCGTAGTCGGGGCTCTGGGGCAGCTGAATGCCGCCCACCAATTGCGCGTTTTCGTCCTCGTCTTCCTCGGCAAAGCCCGGCGCGATGCCGCCGTCGCGCCACACCACAAGGCGCTGGCCGATGCGAAGGCGGTCGGGATTGTCGAGGCGGCCGCGCTGGAAGCTCAGCAGCTGTCGCGGATTGAGGTCGTACTTGGAGGCGATCGAGGCCAGGTTGTCGCCCTTGCGCACCCCATGCTCGAGCTTCTCGCGCACCCGCGGAGCGATGTCGGGACAGACCCGCAGCTTCTGGCCAGAGCGCAAGCGGTCGGGGTTGTTTCGTAACCTTGCGTTGAGTCGCAGCAACTCGCGTTGGCGCACGCCATAGCGGCTGGCGATCTCGGCCAGCCATTCGCCTTCGATGACGATGTGCTCGAAGACGGGCGTGCGGTAGTCGCACAGGCGCGAGGCCCGATAGCGCATGGGCTGGGTGCAGACATCGAGTTGCTGTCCGGCACGCAGGTTCGTGGGATCGCCCTTCAGGGAGGCATTGCGCTTGAGCAGGTCGGCTTCGGTGGTGGCATAGCGCGCTGCGATCTTGGGCAGCGACTCGCCGCGTTTGACGCTGTGGCCGTAGATCCGGCGGTCGCGACCGCAGCGCGGCCCGCGCCGGGGCTCGCGTTTGGGGCAGATGTGTAGTTTCTGGCCCTCGGAGAGGGCGTCGGGGTTGAGGTCCTCATTGCTCGCCAGCAGGTCGGCCACCCGCAGCTCGGCGGCGCTGGCGATGGCGCTGAGCGTCTCGCCCTTCTGGACGACGTGCACCCGTGCCGAGCGACCGCCTGGACAGCGGCCACCGGCGGCAGCCGGCCGGGCGACGATGAGCGAGAGCACGGCCGCGGCGAGGACCTGGGGGAGCAGGGCGCGGGCCATCCCGGCACGCTTCGCATGAAAGCGCGGCCACATGCAACGCCACCGCCTGGCGATCGCCGCGTGGCGGCGGCCGCTGGGAGCCCTGGGATGGCTGCCGACGTGCGCAGGGTGCGAGCGTCCGCGCGGCGGCTCCTTTGCGAAGAGTGGGGCTCCGAACATCTCGGCCCTGGGACGCGCGCTCATCCCCAGAGCTTCAATCCACCCGCCGGGACCTCGTGCGCGCCCGGGGGCTATCCGGGGCTTCTGTACAGCTGGACGCGATAGCGGCCGCCGCCTTTGTACATATGGACCTGCAGACGGAAGGTGCTGGCCGCCGCGGGGCAGATGTCGGCCTCCGTGCCGAGCATGGCCACGCGGCTCTGGGCGGGGTCCTGGTGACTCTGCACCCCGCTGCCGTCGTAGAGATAGAGGTCCAGGTCGCGCACGCCCGCGTCGGCGGCGCCGAAGATCCGGTAGCAGTGGCCTGCCTTGAGCACCAGCATCAGGTCGTGGCGCTCGCCCTCGGCCAGCTCGCCGGCCATGGGCTCGCCCTCGGGCTGCATGTGTCCGGCGAAGCGCTCGGCGGCCTGCTCGAGGATCGCCGGCAGCGGCGTGCCAGCCTCGGGTTCCGGGATGCCCGCGGCCTCGCCCCGGGTCGCCGCCTTCAGCTCGCGCACGGCGCTGGAGTCCGGATCCTGGCCGCAGCCGGTGATGCTCGCGGCGCAGAGTCCGGCCAGCACGTGGCGAAGGGCGATCCGGTGCACAAGGGGCGACATGGGGCGGGCGGCAGGGTGGCGCCCGGGCGCCGTGCTTTCAAGTCCCGGTTTGACGCTTGCGGCGGCGGCGCCTATTTTCGCGCCGTCGATGTCGCGGCTCGCCCCACGCTCCACGCACCCGCTCCTGCTGACCGCGCTCATGCTCGGCGTCGCCTGCCGCGGCAGCTCCCCCGAAAAGCCCGCGGACAATGCCGCGGAGGCGAAGGGTGAGGCACCCGCGACGGCTCCCGAGCCCGGCCAGAAGAAGGGCCGGCTGCTGATCCTCGGTTTCGACGGCGTCGACCCGGACTGGCTCGACGACTACATCGAGAAGGGCTCGCTGCCCACGCTGGCCAAGCTCACCGCTGCCCACGGCGGCAAGGCCTACCGCCGCCTGGCCTCCACCAATCCGCCCCAGTCGCCGGTGGCGTGGACCAGCTTCGCCACCGGCACCTCCCCCGGCGATCACGGCATCTACGACTTCATCGGACGCACGCTCAATCCCGGTAGTCCATTGCCCGTGATCCCCAGGGTGGCGACCACCAGCTTCGAAGTTCAGGTCGAGGGCCCCCCGGCGGCCCGCAACCTGCGCAACGGTCAACCCTTCTGGCAGCTGCTGGGCAACGACGGCGTGCGCGTGGCGGCCCTCAACGTGCCCTACAGCTTCCCGCCCGATCCGATGCGCCAGGGTCGCATGCTCAGCGGTCTCGGCGTGCCCGATCTGCGGGAGACCAATAGCACCTTCACCTACGCCGCAAGCGACGTCACCGACACCCAGGTGGCACGCCCTCCCGGCGGCGGCGTGATGGTGAAGCTCTCCATGAAGGACGGCCACGGCGAGTTCACGCTCGAAGGGCCCACGATTGCGGCGGGCAAGTCCGGGCGCATGGGCGTCGTGGTGAAGATCGCGCCGGCCGCCAGCGCCCAGAGCATGAAGGTCGAGATCGCGGGCAAGAGCCTGGAACTACCCGTGGGTCGCATGAGCGATTGGGTGGAGCTGGAGTTCACCCACGGAGGCGCCAAGATCGCCGGCATCGCGCGCCTGCTGCCGCTGTCGGTCGGCGCCCAGACGCGCCTCTTCATCAGCCCCGTCAGCATGCATCCGCGGGCTCCCTATTCGCCCGTCTCGTTCCCCAACGCCTTCGCGGCCGAGATCGCCGATGAACTCGGCGGTCTCTACAAGACCGTGGGCTGGGACCACGACACCAGCGCCCTCAACGCGGAGGTGATCGACGAGGCGGCCTTCTTGGCCGACATGGAGTCGATCGAGAGCCAGCGCCGCGCCATGCTGATGACGCGCCTCGACAAGGACGACTGGGATCTGCTGATTTGGGTCTCCACGGCCACCGACCGCGTGGCCCACATGTTCTACCGCCTCATCGATCCAGATCATCCCCGCCATGACGCCGCCCTGGCCGAGCGCCACGGCGACGCCATCGAGGCCGAGTACCGGCGCATGGACGCCACCGTGGCCCAGGCGCTGGAAAAACTGCGCCCCGACGATACCCTGCTGATCCTCTCCGACCACGGCTTCCACGGTTACCGGCGCGGCCTGCACGTCAACCAGTGGCTGCGCAGCGAGGGGCTGCTCGCACTGCAGGACGGTGCCGAGAGCAGCGACAAGGATTTCTTCCTGGGTGTGGACTGGGCGCGCACCAAGGCCTATGCGCTCGGCACCGGCCAGGTCTACCTCAACCGCCGGGGCCGCGAGCCGCTCGGTGTGGTCGAGCAGGCCGAAGCCAGCGCCCTGCTCGATCAAATCGAGCGCGGACTTTTGGCCCTGCGCGACCGCGAGCGCGGCGACGCCCCGGTGGTGCGTGCCGTCTACCGCGGTAGTCAGGTCTTCAAGGGTGCCCGCGCCGCGCAGGCCCCGGACCTGCAGCTGGCCTTTGCCGAGCACTACCGCACCAGCTGGGAGACGATCCTGGGCGGTGTGCCCGCCGGTCTCTTCGCCGACAATCCCCGCAAGTGGAGCGGCGACCACGCTGCCAGCGATGTGGCCGAGACCGAAGGCATTCTGGTGAGCAACCGCCCGCTGACCGCGGAGCAGGCCGCCATCGTCGATCTGGCGCCCACGGCCCTGGCCTTCTTCAGCAAGAAGCCTCCCGCGCGCTACGAGGGCAAGGCGCTGCTTTCAGGTGGGGACGCGAAGTGAAGCTCGATCCCGCCAGCATCGGCCTGCTGGTCGCCGGCACCCTCTTCATCACCTTCATCTTGCTCAAGCTGCTCGGACCACTGCCGCGGGACGAGGAGACGGCCGACGCCCGTCGGCGGGTGGCCGACGCCAAGCGCCGCGCCCGTGACCGTAGCCACAGCCCCGAGCAGCGCGCCGCGGCCCTGCGCGATGCCGCTGTGGCCGCCCTCGAAGGTCTGGGGCGCCCCGGTTTGGCTGCCAGTTATGCACGCCGAGCCGAGCGCCTCGACCCGCTCGATCCGGCGTCGGTGGGGCTGCGCGCCGCGGCGTTGCGCCGGGCCTCTCGCTTCCGTGCCCTGGAGCGTTTCCTGTGGCGCAAGCTGGCCGAGGATGAGCCCGGCGCGGCCGGCTACGAGCGCGCCTATGAAGAGCTGCTGTCGCTCTACGACGGTCCTTTGCGACGTCCCGAGACCGCCCAGGCGCTGCGGCGTTTGCGCGGCTGAGCGCGAGGGCGCGGCGAGATCCCGGCGCGCCCTCGCCCGTGAACGCGCCCGGCGTTGTCACAGGCACAAAAAAACCTGACCCGCACCCCGAAAACGGGGGCGGGTCAGGCTGGGTTGTTGATTTGCTTCGCTCGCGCTCAGCAGCCGGCGTCGTCGGCGCCACCGTCCGCGTCGCAGCCACCGCTGCCGCCGGTTCCGCCGGTGTCGCCGCCGGTTCCGCCGGTGCTGCCGCCGGTTCCGCCGGTGCTGCCGCCGGTTCCGCCGGTGCTGCCGCCGGTTCCGCCGGTGCTGCCGCCGGTTCCGCCGGTGTCGCCGCCGGTTCCGCCGGTGTCGCCGCCGGTTCCGCCGCTGCCGGCGCCGCCGTCGCTGTCGTCGCCGCAGCCCACGATCGTGGTGCCGAGTGCAAAGCATGCCACGAGAATCAGTAGTCCTCGCGCCAGTTTCGAAGCCAAGTCAGTCATCCAGAGTCCTCCGCTCGATGGTTGGGAGATGTTTAGAGCAAGGCCCATGCCACCGCCCCATTTGCGCCGCATTTACGCACCAAATGGCCTGTAGGTCAAGCAATTGTTCCCATCTCGGCACGTTCCCTGAGCTCCCCAGGTGCCGCCGATACCCTGACATTTCTGTCGTGCATTGGCACCGAAGTGCCCACTTTGGTGCCCGTCCGAATGTGGGGCACGAGGCAGGCCTAGATGTGCTCGGCGGGACTGCTGAGCCGATGATCGGGGTCGATACGAGGCCAGATGCAAGGACGGCCTCCGCCGGAATACTCCGTGTATTTCAAGGGGACCGGACGCCGCAGCTGGCGCCGTAGCGGTCTGGAGAGCGGATCATGACTCCCGCCGAGCACACCCAGAGCGCCGACCGGTTTGACAAGCTCGACCAGGGCTCTTAGGACAGCCCAACTCGAGCCGCGGAGCTGGCAATATGACAATCATTCAGGAAGTGTACGCACGGGAAATTCTGGATTCTCGGGGAAATCCGACCGTGGAGGTCGAGGTCGAAGTCGAGGGCGGGGCTGTCGGCCTGGCCGCGGTGCCCTCCGGGGCCTCGACCGGCGAGCACGAGGCCCATGAGCTGCGCGACGGCGACAAGGATCGCTATCTGGGGCGCGGCGTGAGCAAGGCCGTCAGCAACGTCAACGACATCATCGGGCCGGAGTTGGTCGGGCGCGAAGCGCTGGCCCAGGCAGAGATCGACCGCGTGATGATCGGTCTGGACGAGAGCGACAACAAGAGCCGGTTGGGCGCCAATGCCATCCTGGGCGTCTCGATGGCGGTGGCGCGCGCGGCGGCCAACCAGGTGGGACTGCCCCTGTGGCGCTACCTCGGCGGCGCCCAGGCCCGCATCCTGCCGGCACCGCTGATGAACGTGCTCAACGGCGGCGCCCACGCCGACAACGGGCTGGCCATCCAGGAATTCATGATCGTGCCGATCGGCGCGACCAGCTTCCGCGAGGCCCTGCGCGGCGGGGTGGAGACCTTCCACGCGCTCAAGAGCCTCCTGTCCGAACGCGGGCTGGCCACCAGCGTCGGTGACGAGGGCGGGTTCGCCCCGCGTATCGAGACCAACGAGGGGGCGGTCGAGATCGTCGTTCGCGCCATCGAGAAGGCCGGCTACCGGCCGGGCGAAGACATCGCGCTGGCGCTCGACGTGGCTTCGAGCGAGTTCCACGACGCAAAGACCGGCCTCTACACCTTTGACGGCAAGAAGACCGACGCTGCCGGGCTGGTCGAGATCTATCGCGACCTGTGCAGCCGCTATCCCATCGTCTCGATCGAAGACGGCTGCGCCGAGGACGACTGGGACGGCTGGCGTTTGCTCACCGACACCCTCGGCGACGAGGTGCAGCTGGTGGGCGACGACCTCTTCGTGACCAATACCCGTCGCCTGCAGCGCGGCATCCAGGCCGAGATCGCCAACTCCATCCTGATCAAGGTCAACCAGATCGGAACTGTTACCGAGACCCTGGAGGCGGTGCAGCTGGCCCGCCTCAACGACTACTCGGCGATTATTTCCCACCGCAGTGGCGAGACCGAGGACACCTTCATCGCCGACCTGGCGGTGGCGCTGGGCACCGGGCAGATCAAGACAGGCTCGGCCTCGCGCTCCGAGCGCATCGCTAAGTACAACCAGCTGTTGCGCATCGAAGAAGAACTCGGCGACGCGGCGATCTTCGCTGGCGACACCACCCTGACCAGCGCCTGAGGCGGTGCCGGGTCGGGAGGTCCGACTCGGCGCAGCTCAGCGCTTGGCGCGCGGTGGAGGCCGACGGCTCGGGGAGCCGGTCGCCTCCGCCGTGCGAGGCGCCGTGGGCTCCCGTCGCGGCGCCGTGCGATCGGGGGTCGACAGCACGCGTGCGCATAGCTCCACGTCGTACTGGCCGGCCCGGTAGGACTCGTCGGCCAGCATGCGGCGCAGGAAGCGCAGGTTGGTGGCCAGCGGCGCGATGGCGGCCTCGGCCAGCACGCGATCGAGGCCGAGCAGGGCCTGGTGTCGCGTCTGCCCGCGCGACGCCACCACCGACAGCAGCGCCTCGTCCTCGAGGCGGTGCTCGCTGGGGGCCTTTTCGCCGCTCTCGACGCGAAGGGCGCCGGGCGCCATCAGGGGCCAGCGCAGGGTTTCGATGGAGCCTTCGCTGGCCGCGAAGTCACGGGCAGGATCTTCGGCGTAGACGCGCGCTCCGATGGCATGGCCCGTCGGCTGGATGCGCTGCACTTCTTCGGGGATGGCTTCGCCCGCGGCCACCCGCAGCTGCAGCTCCACCAAATCGGTGCCGGTGCACATTTCGGTGATCGGGTGGCTCGCTTGGAGCTGGGGCCGCATGCGCGTGAAAAAGAGCTGGCCGCTGCGGTTCATGATGAACTCGGCGCTGGCCAAACCGTGCAGCTTGGCCTCGCGCGCCACGCGTATGGCCGAGTCCCAGAGGATGCCTCGCTTGAGTTCGCTCTGGACCAGCGACCCGAGCGCGGGGGCCGGCGATTCATCGAGCAGACGGCGGGTGCCGCGGCGCAGGCTGGTCTCGATCTCGCCCAGGGCAATGCAGCCGCCGCGGCTGTCGCACAGCAGCTGCACCTCGAGCAGGCGCGGCAGCTCCACGTAGCTCTCGAGGTAGAGGCGCCCGTCGCCGCTGCCTTGCAGGGCGCGTTCGCGGGCGCGCTCCAGGGCTGGCCCCAGCTCTTCGGGCTCGTCGCAGCGGATCGGCTCGTGGCCGGCGACCGCTGTGAGCCCTTTGACCGCCACCGGATAGCCCAATTGCTCGGCCAGGTCGTAGGCCTCGGGGGTGTCGGTGACCGGCTTGGACGAGGCCGCCAGTGAGCGCACACCGGCGCGCGTGGCCAGGGAGCGGGCGCCGAGTCGGTCGCCCAGGCTCGCGAGCGATTCCGGACTCGGGCCCACGTAGACCAGTCCGGCTTCGGCCACGCTACGGGCGAAGTCCGCATCGCGGCCCAGCGGCCCGTAGCCGGGGTAAACGGCCTGGGCTCCGCAGTGGATCGCCGCTTGCACGATCGCGGCGACGGTTTCCGGGTCGGGGTTTGCGGTCGAGCCCGCGATCGGGAAAGCCTCGTCGCAGGCCTCGACATGGGTGGCTTCGCGCTCGGCTTCGCCGTACACCGCCGCCGTCGCCACGGCGAGGCGCTCGCAGGTGCGCGCGATGCGTACGGCGGCGGCGCCGCGGTCGGCGATCAGGATCTTTTCAAACATGAAAACCCGTGGGTTCTGGAGCGACCCGCATGTGCGCGCGGTTCTACTCCGAATTGAACTCGAAGTCGCGCTTGACCACCCCGGGGGTGGACGGGATGCTTCGCAGCGTGCCGGCCGTGGTTTCATACGAAGGCGCCGACGACGCCCTGCTATCGCCCGACCTGGTGCGCGATCGCGCCGACGCGATGCTCGAGGCCCTTGGGCTCGAGGCGCGGGAGCTGTCGATCCTGCTCTGTGACGATGCGCGCATTCAGGTCCTCAACCGCGAGTATCGACAGCGCGACCGGCCCACCGACGTGCTGTCGTTTTCGATGGCCGAGGGGGAGCAGGTCGCGGCGGTAGAATCCCTGCTCGGCGATGTGGTGATCTCGCTGCCGACGGCGGCGCGCCAGGCAGCTGAGCGCGAACGCGACACGCTGCTGGAGGTGACCGAGCTATTGGCCCACGGCCTCCTGCACATCCTGGGTTTCGACCACCAGAGCGACGACGAAGAGCGCCGCATGCGCGCGCGCACTGACATGTTGGTGGCTGCGGCCCAGGCCTCGCGCGGCCCTACCCGGGCCGCCGCCGGCCCGCCGAGCGGCGACAAGGAATGACACCGGTCCGCGGGGGGGCTGTGGATGATACGGTGGATAACTGCGGTCCAGGCCGCCGCCGGGCCCGGGTCCGGGGCGTGGGGGCACGCCGCGAATCTGGCGAAACGTAAGCGATATCGCATGGTTGTGATCGATGGGCGCGACGCTCGCGGGGGGCGCTGGAGATCTTGGGGGGGCGCCGGGGGATGTGGATAAGTGCCCCCTCCATCCCCCCGAACGTGCCGGGACCCGCCGAAAATCGCTTGTTTTCGCTTCGCGCACGAGCATACTTGCGGGCCGCTGCGGGCCCAGGGGCCCAGGGAGACTACGATGGCAACCACCAAGCGCATGACCAAGGCCCAGCTGGTCGCGGAGCTCTCCGAGAAGACAGGTCTTTCGAAGGGGGAAGTACAGGGATTTTTCGATCAGTTGCGCACGATCATCGGGCGCGAACTCGGCGCCGAGGGGCCCGGGGAGTTCGTGCTGCCCGACCTTCTGAAGCTGAAGGTGAAGATCACCGACGCGCGGCCGGCCCACACGGGCCTCGATCCCTTCACCAAGCAGGAACGGGAGTTCGAGGCCCGGCCCGCCCAGCGCAAGGTGCGTGCCACGCCCGTCAAGGCGCTCAAAGACCTGGTTTCTTAGGCGAGCGAGCGGGCGAGTGGTTCCGGCTCATGGCCGGTAGCCGCAGCGCGGCTGCAGCACGTTGACCGAGACGCACAGGGTGTCGCCTGGGCACTGCTTGTCGTTTTCGCAGGCCAGGGCGCACTGGCCCTCGGAGGCGAGTGGGTTGGCCCGATCGCAGACCACGGTGGCCCCGCTGCCGGGATCGCTGCAGTCGGCCGCGTCGCTGCAGCCCTCGGAGCAGTAGGGCAGGGCCAACTCGCTCAGCAGTGGCAGGCCCACGAACACGCTGCAGCTGAGCCCTTCCATGCAGTCGGCATTGCCGCGCAGGGCGTCGCAGGGCTCGTAGACGGCGTGGTCCTTGGGCTCCGGGTACTGGCAGCGGTAGCGCGTGCTCAGGGGCGCGCTGGCGGTCTCGGCGCATTCCATCTGGGAGGGGCAGGGGCCGTCTCCGGCGCCGCTGCCCGTGCAGTCAATGACGCAGCGGCCGCCGCTGCAGCTGGCGTCGATGCCGTCGAGGGCGGAGCAGTCGTCGTCGCTGGCGCAGTCCTCGCTGCAGTAGCCGCGGTAGGTGCCGTAGACCACGCACACCAGATCGTCGCCGTTGCAGTCGTCGTCCCGGCTGCAGACCGAGGCCAATTCGCCGTCGCTGGGCAGCGTCGCGACGGGCACCTCTACGCTGGTGGCGGGTCCGGCGTCGGCGATGGCCGCGTCGCCGTCGGCGCCCGCGTCGTCGTCGGCGGCGGTCGCGGCCGTCGGATCGCTCGCGACCGAGCGTTCGCCGAGCGTCGACCCGCCGCCGGGGGGCGACCCGGGAGCGGTGGTCTCGGCGTCGGTGCTGATGGCGGCGTCCGAATCGGTCGCGGTTTCGGTGGCATCATCGCCGCAGGCGGCGAGGACGGTGCAGAGGGCAAGGCTCAGACGGGCGAGTTGGGACTGGTTCACAGGCGGGCTCCTGAACAGATCGCACCCCTCCGCGCTCCGCGCGCTCCATACTCCGAGCGAACGGTCGCGAACTGTCGGCGGTGGGGGGGGCGGGCTACTCCTGAAATGGGGACAAGAACACGCTGCCACGACACAGGTCGTGGCAGCGCGGCGTTCCCCTGTAGCTGAAGTGGCGACCGTCGCTGCGAAAGGCTCACGAAAAAAGCCGCGGTGGGCGGGGCCGTGACCCGTCAGCGCGGTTCAGAAGCGCCCCTTGTACTCCATCATGTTGCGCATGGCGCTGAGGGCTTCCTCGGCGATCGAGCCTTCTTCCTGGAGCCGCTCGATGCAGTCTTCGCAGATCTTGCGCTTGCGGCCCTCTACCTTGACGCTGAACAGCTCGTCGACTTCTTCACCGCAGAGTTTGCATTCCATGTCGGCCTCCGCGCCGATGTTATCAGACGCGGTCAGGAGCTGTGGCGGGGCTTGGCTACTTGGAGGCCGGTTTTGGGGCTTTGGGCGTTGCTTTGGACGCCGGGGAGGGAGTGGGCGACGGTGCCAGGGGGGGCGCTGGCGCGGCCTGGGCCCCGGGGTCGAAGGCGCCGCGGATGAAGCCCAGCAGCACGCGGGCCTGGCGCAGGCTGACCCGCGTCTGCACCCGCAGGGCGGGGCCCTCGATGCGCAGTTCGGCGTCCACCAGGGGCTTCCGCATGCCCGTGAAGGCGAGCAAGGGGTGGGAGGCGTAGCGCGAGCGCACGCGCGTCCAGTAGGCGAGGGCGTCCTTTGCCTGGGCTTCGTCGTCGAAATGGGCCTCGGCCTGGATCTCGATTCCCTGGTCGGCCTCGATGGCCCGCGCCTCGAGGCGGTCGGGGATGCCGCGCATCTGCCCCTGCACGAAGACGCGCGCGCCTTCCACCGAAACCGCCAGCGTTTCGGCACCGCGCAGGCCGAGCAGGGCGTCGCCCGCTTCCATCGCCTGCGTCTGCGTTTTTTTGCCGGATTTGGCGGTCTCTGCCCCGCGCTCCGCCAGCGTGGTGGCCACGGCCAGCACGCGCTGCAAATCCTCGGGTCGACTGATCACGAAGCGTTCCCTGGCGATCAGGGCGATGATGCGCTCGGTGGCGTCGGCGTCGTGCCAGGGGGCCACGGCGATGCCGTCGTGTCGCTTCCAGCGCGCCTGGGCCTGGCGCGCTTTGGCCAGGTTTTCCACCGCCTTGCGCGGCACCGACTCGTCCCCCACGTACTGGCCGGCGACCACGAAATTCTCGCGCTTGAGGTTGGGCGAGGCGAGCAACATGCGTTCCAGGTCGCGCAGGGGTTCGATACCCGATCCGTCGAGCAATAGCTTCCAGTCGGGGATCGCCGACAGGAGCCCCTCGACGTCGGCGGCGAGGGGGGAGGCGCGCACGCGCCCCATGTGCAGTCGCAGGGCCAGCTGGGCGCCGGGGGGGGCGAAGGCGTCGAGTTCCGGTTTGGGGGCGTCGCCGGCGGCCATGGCGTGGTCGGGGTCGCTCGCGGGGCCGGCGGCCAGCGCGGGCGCGGCTTCGGGCGCGGCGTCGCGAGGGCTTTCGGAGGCGGCGTCGCGAGGGCTGGCGTCGGGGGGGCTGGCGTCGCCGACGCCGGCGTCCGCGTTGGGCCCGGCGTCGGGCACCGCGGCGTCCGGCTCGCGGCGTTTTTCCTTTTCGGGGGCCTCGCGTTCGTCCGGGGAGGCCGCACTGGCTTCGGTTTCGGCCGGGGCGTCCGTCTCCACTTTTGGGGGCTCGGGCGTCGGCTCCGACGCTTCCGGCTCGCTCGGCGCAAGCGCCGCCATCTCGGTCACGCCGAACTCGATCTCGTCGGGCAGGCGCAGCTCGAAGTCCACCTCGGGTAGGGTGCTCACCCAGCTGAGTAAGGCGTAGACCAGTCCGTGCAGCAGCAGCGAGCCGGCCAGGCCGAGCAGCGCTCCGCGCGGGGCAAGGCGCGGTGGGGCTCCGGGGGCGGACTCCATGGTGGTCACTGGGCGCGGCGGGCGGCGCGCGCGGTCGAGGGCTGCAGCGGACGGCCCCGGACCGCAGGATCGTGGGCAGAGGCGCGGCCGCTTGCAAGCCCAATGTGGGGGGCTGCCGATTCCATCGTCTGTGCCTGCGGGCTTGACGGGCCGCCGGCGGCGTGGAATCCGTCGGGCCCCCGCGGGCGCAGCCCCCCGGCTCCTGGGGCGGCCGCGACCGCCACCGATTCCGTGATGGCGAGCCGAGCACGAGTCTTGCGAACCCTTCTTTGCGTCCTGTGCGCAGGGGCCTCTTGGGCCCTGGGCTGTGGTGACGCGCCTGCGACCGCGCCCAATGCAACGCCCGACGCGGCTGCGCCAGGTCGGGGCGCCGACGCTGGCGTGATCGATGCGGCCGCCGCGGCGCCGAAGCCTCCCGTGGATGCCGGGCCTCCCAAACGCATCTTCGCCAAGCGCTTCGTGGTCAAGGTGCGCGAGGCGCCGAGCAAGGAGGCCTTCCGCACCGGCTACATGCGCGCCGGCTCGATCCTGATGGCCAAGACCGGCGCTCCGGTGGGCTACGAGTCCTGCCGCAAGGGCTGGTTCGAGCTGGAGGGCGGCGGTTTCGTGTGTTCGACCGTCGACGTGATCCCCTTCCTGGGCAAGCGTCTGCCCGAGCGGCGCGCGATGCAGCCCGATCTCGAGGCCCCGCTGCCCTATCCCTATGGCTACAGCCGCCGCCCCAACACCCCTGTCTACCGTCGCCTGCCCAGCGACGAGGAGGCGGCGATCTTCGAGGGCTACCGGATCCCGGGGGCGCCGCCGCCGGATGCGGGCACCGCGGAACTCGCCGAGGCTCCCGACGAGGCGGGCGCTCCCGGCAGCGGCGAGGCTGTCGACGCGGGCGTGCCGACCCTGGAGTCGTTGATGGGCGACAAGGACTCGGTGCTGCTAAGGCGCATGGAGCGCGGCTTCTACGTCAGTCTCGATCGCGAGATGAAGAAGGGGCGACGGCGCTACTTCCGCACCCAGGCTAACGGCTTCATTCCCAAGCGCGGCCTTTTGATGGTCAAGGGTGGTGAGTTTCACGGCCTCGATCTCGAGCGCAGCGGGCTGCAGCTGCCGATCGGGTATCTGATGTCGAGCAAGTATTCGGCGTACCTGGCCGATTCGCGCGGCCGCCTGCGCAATCGGGGCAAGCCGGGCTACCACCACCGCTTCAACATCATCGGTGAGCGCGAAATTCGCGGCACCAACTACTGGTTGGCAGACGACAGTCGCCTCTACCGGCAGCAGGACTCGACCCGCATCGATGCCCGCAAACGTCCCAAGGGCGTCAAGCCGGGCGAGAAGTGGATCGACGTGAACCTCAGCACCCAGAGCCTGGTCGCCTACGAGGGCGACCGCCCGGTCTACGCCACGCTGGTCTCGACCGGTCGCGTCAAGGACGAACTCGATCCGCTGAAGAACTTCGAGACGCCGACGGGCAAGTTCCGCCTGACGTCCAAGCACCTGACGGCGACCATGGACGGCGACCACGCCATTGATGGTCCCTACTCGATCGAAGACGTGCCCTACGTGATGTACTTCCAGCTGGCCTTCGCCCTGCATTCGGCCTTTTGGCACAACTCCTTCGGCCGGCCGCGCAGCCACGGCTGCATCAACCTGGCACCGGTCGACGCCCGCCACATCTTCAACTGGGCCAGCCCCGAGCTACCTCGGGGTTGGCACGGGCGCTATCCGAGCGAAAAGGAAAAGGGCACCCGGCTCTACATCCACGGCGAGACGCCCGAGGGCTGAAAGCTCTCAGTCGTAGTACTCGTGCCCGACGTGGGTGATCAGCTCTTCGCCCTTCATCCAGCGCAGCATGTTCTTGAGCTTGATCAGCTGAATGAAGAGGTCGTTTTCCGGGTACAGATCCGGGGCGGTCATCGGGCTCTTGTAATAGAAGGAGAGCCACTCCTGGATGCCGCTGAAGCCGGCGCGCTGGGCCAGGTCCATGAAGAGCACCAGGTCGAGCACGATGGGGGCGGCCAGGATCGAGTCGCGGCACAGGAAGTCGATCTTGATCTGCATTTCATAACCGAGCCAGCCGGACAGATCGATGTTGTCCCAACCTTCCTTCTGGTCGCCGCGGGGCGGGTAATACTCGATGCGAACCTTGTGGTAGATGTCGCCGTAGAGGTCGGGATAGCGCTCGGGTTGCAGCACCGTCTCGAGCACGCCGAGCTTGCTGACTTCCTTGCTGCGGAAGCTGTCGGGGTCGTCGAGCACTTCGCCGTCGCGGTTGCCCAGGATGTTGGTCGAAAACCAGCCGCGGATCCCCAACATGCGCGATTTCAGGCCGGGCGCGAGAATGGTCTTCATCAGCGTCTGGCCGGTCTTGAAGTCCTTACCGCTGATCGGGGTGCCCATCTCGCGCGATAGCTCGAGCAGCGCCGGGATGTCGGTGGTCAGGTTGGGGGCGCCGTTGGCGTAGCCCACGCCCTCCTTCATCAGCGCGTAGGCGTAGACCATCGAGGGGCTGATGTTGGGGTCGCTCTCCCTGAGGCCGCGTTCGAAGGCTTCGAGCGAAGCGTGCACGGCGGTGGGCTCGTGGTGCACCTCGGTGGAGCCGCACCAGACGGCGACGCAGCGGTCGAGTCCGTGCTTTTGCTTGAAGTCGCGCACGTCCTGTCGCACGGCTTCGGCCAGCTCCATCTTATTTTGCTGGGGCTTGATGTTCTCGCCGCGCAGGCGCTTGACGAACTCTGGAAAGAAAACGGCCGGCATCGGCTCGACGGCGCTGAGCTCGTCTTCGATCAACTTCAGGTGAGCTTCACTCAGCACCTCGGCATTGCGTGCGGCCTGGTAGGCATTGTCGGGGAAGAGATCCCAGCCGCCGAAGACCAGGTCGTCGAGCGTGGACAGGGGCACGAAGTCCTTGATCATCGGCTCGCGACCCTCGGTCCGCTTGCCCAGGCGAATGCGCGCCATTTGCGTGAGCGAGCCGGTGGGCGGCGCCAGCCCGCGGCGTGCGAGCATGCAGCCGGCGATGAAAGTGGTGGCGACGGCGCCCATGCCGGGCAGCAGGACGCCCAGCTTGCCCTCGGGTTTCTTGATCTCGGTCGGTTGCTTCATGGTTGTTCGCGCTCGGGAGGCGGCTCGGTTCGGTGGCGGCGTCCCGGGAGGCCGGACCCTCTCCCATCCTGCGCCGCTCTGCAACGCTCACGCGTCACGGCCGCATCTGGCTGTGGCGGCCAGCGCTGCCCACAGCAAAAGTCGGGCCGATTGTGCGCTTGGCCCAAGTCTTGCTGAAAGCCCTGCCGCAACCAGGACGGGCCACGCGCCAGGCGGTTGAGAATCACAGCACAGCCAAACTTTTCTATTTACACGGGAAAAGTGCGCGTATGCGTTTCGTCACAGTGTGGTGACATTGCAACGCGACTGTGGCAAACGGGCAACACTTTTGAGGGCAGCTTAGTCATATGGAACGAGCGATCATTCTTGCCGCGGGGTTGGGACAGCGACTTGTGCAGGGGCGCGCATACCCGAAGCCCCTGCAGACGGTTAACGGCTTGCCGCTGATCACGCGCGTTCTGCGCAGCCTGGAGCGTTCCGGTGTCGAGGAGGCCGTGATCGTGGTCGGGCATCTGGGCGACACGATCGTCGAAGCGCTGTCGGATCACTTCTTCGAGCTGAACATCCGCTTCGTGCGCAACGACGAGTACCACAAGCCCAATGGTACCTCGTTGCTCAAGGCGCGGGACTTCGTGCAGGGGCCGACCTACCTGCTGATGAGCGATCACCTGTGGTCGCGCGAGCTGATCGAGGCCGTGCGCCGTTATCCGTTGGCCGACGATGAAGCGGTGCTCGGCATCGACTTCAAGGTCGACAGCTGCTTCGATCTGGACGATGCCACCAAAGTCGCCATCGACGGCGACCGGGTGCAATCCATCGGTAAGCAGTTGCCGCGCTACGACGCGCTCGACACCGGGGTTTTTCGCATCACCGAGGCCGTGATCGAAGCCCTCGATCGGGCCGATGGCCCAGACGGCTGTTCGCTTTCGGACGGCATGGGCGAGTTGGCGCGAAAGGGGCGCATGCGCGTGGTCGACGTGGAGGATGCGGCCTGGATCGATGTGGACACACCCGAGGCTCACGTCGAAGCCGAGCGCCTACTCAGGCGCTATGGTCAGCGGCTGCGGGCGATGCCGGCCGCCGATCGCGTGCGCTTCGTCCACTCGGCTGAGTGACGCGTGGTCGCTCAGCGACCGCGAGCGGCCCGCAGCAGGCGGCTGCCGTCGGGGCGCGTGGCGCGCGCCCGGGCCAGGCTCTGGCTGCGATAGAGGCGGTCGAAGCGTCGGCGTTCGGCGCGCCCGGGCGCGTGCACCGAGACGCCGCGCGCTCGCAGCGCCGCGAGTATTTCGTCGCGCATGGCCATCTCGGCCGCGCGCGCGTCTTCGAAGATGCTCGCGGGCAAGGGTGATAGCTGCTTGCGCAGTTGCTCGGGTAGGCCTTCGAACCAGCGCTTGGAGTAGATGAAGACGCTGGCCGACAGCGCGTGATCGCTGAGTTGGACGTGGCTGGCGCCGCGGTCGAGTCCGGCAGCGACCGCGGCGATCGGCGTTGCGCTCAGCAACTCGATACCGCTGGCATCGTCCATGGGCGGTGCTTGCGCCAGACCGACTTCCAGCAGCTGGGCGCCCAGGGCTTCGCTCAGCCCGCGTTCGGCCTCGGAGGCGGGCTGAGCCATGCGCCAGCCGCGCGCGGCGGCGGGCTTTTCGAAGCGGGCGCGGCTGAACCACACCTCCATGTCCACGCGGCCGAAGCCGCCGAGCACCAGCCCCTCGCGCTCGAGCATTGCGCCCAGGGCGTCCGGCAGCCCGCGCTGTAGTGCCCTGAGTGCGGCGCGTCGATCGCGAAAGACCCCCGGCGCCGTCAGAACCTCGGCCGCGGGGGAGCGCCGGGCCAGGTCCGAGAGATCCACCGATACCGCCTGCAGCGTGCCTTCGGCCACCCGCTCCAGCAATGCGGCGGGTTCGCCCAGGGCGCCATCGTAGAAGCGGCGGACCTCGACCAGTCCAGAGCCACTGCGCGCGATGTGGTGGGCAAAAGCTTCCACGTGCAGCGCTTCGGGAGAGCCAAATGGGGCGCGCGTGGCGATCTTGAGTACCAGCGGCGCCTGCGCGCTGCCCGGCTCCCCGGTGGTCGCAGCCGCCAGCAGCAGCGCCAGTGCCAGCGTCACTCCGGCCAGCGCGACGTGGCGACGGCGCCTTTGAAGCGTGCCGTGACCGTTCATTCGAAAAGCTCCGAGGCGCGGCCCAGCAGGGCCCGGGCCTTTTTACGGGCGAGTTCGTTTTCGGGGCGCACAGAGCCGTCGGCGCCCGAATCGGCTTCGAGCACGCGTCGCAACTCGGCGGCAAAGAGGGCCGGCTCGTGGGCGGCAACGGCGTAGTATTCGGCGAAGCGCACGTGGGTTATCAGATAGTTGGGAGCGACCGTGAGGGCGCGCTCGAAGTGCGCCCGGCTCGCCTTCAGATCGCGCCTGAGGGGGGAGGGCGGCCGCGCTCGGAGCATGCCCAGCAAGCGCTCGGGACCGCCGTGGTCGAGCGTCGGATCGGAATCGCGGCAGGCCTCGAGGGCCGCGCTAACAGCCGGTGTCCACAGGGAAAGCTGGGCGAAGCCATCCTTGCGCGCCTGTTGCAGGCGGTGCACGGCCCAGAGATAGAGCGCCTGGCCGTGCGCGCGATCGATCGCGGGCAGCGCCGGGGCTGCGGACGGCTGCCCGAGGGCGCCGGCCAGCTCCGGCGCCAGCAGCTGCAGGGCGCGCTCCGCGGCGGCCAGTCCGGCGGCGGCGTGGTCGTTGGCTGCGGGCGCTTGCGTTCCGCTCCCATCGGCGACCGCTACCTCGGCTGAATCCGCCGCGGCCAGCAGAGCAAAATGATGGACCCGCGCCAGCTCGGTGCAGGCAGATGCCTGTGGAGCTTCGGCTTCACAGCCGCCGCGTGCTTCGGCGATCAAGCCCGCCAGCGCCTCAGGTGTGGCGCGCGTGGCCCAACCGGTCGCGGGGGTAGGGGCCTGCGGTTTCGCGGTCGGTCCCGCGCCCGTCGGCTTTGTCGCCGAGGTCGCCGGCGCCCGAGTGCCGGCCGTTGCGCAGGCCGCGATCAAGGGTAGCGCCGTCAACAGGGCGCCCAAACCTGGCGACGGGCCGCGGTGCGGCCAGGCGAGGGTTCGACGGAGCCGGCCGCTGGCCTCGATGCGCGAATGCAGTTGCGAGGTCGAAGTGGTCACGATGGCTGAACCGGTGAGTTTCCCCCATCGCCAGCGGGCAACCAAGAAAATGGGGGACGCGGTCACCGCAGTCGCGCGGTTGCCGGTGAAAAAACCCTGTGCTAAAGAGCCGGGCGAGAAGTAAGGGACTGTGCCTGGTGGGCCGCCCGTCGGTCCGCCTTTTTTTGTGTCTTTTCGACGACCCCGCGCGTGCAGATAGGACGCGCACCCAAGCCCCCAGCAGGGCTCTAACCCACTGAAATGACGAGCGAACCCAAAAGGTCTGAGGCATTGCGAGCGATTGTGGAGCCGGTTTGCGCCGCCCACGGTCTATCGCTGGTCGACGCCCGTTTCGTCACCGATCATGGCGCTGTGCTCAGGGTGCTGATCGAGCGTCCCGAGGCTGGGTCGGGATCGGGGGTGACGCTCGAGGACTGCCAGTCGGTCAGCCGCGACCTTTCGGTCGCCCTCGACGTCGAAGATGCACCAACCCCCGGCAGCAGCTATCGCCTCGAGGTCAGTTCGCCGGGGCTCGAGCGGCCGCTTTTGCGGCGGGCGGACTACGAACGCTTCGCGGGCCGCGAGGTCAAGATCAAGACCTTCAAACCGCACCACGGCCGACGGACCTTCACCGGAATCCTGTTGGGGTTACGCGGCCAGGACCCACAGACGCCGGGCAATGCCCAGACCCACACCGAGGCAAGCGAGCAGATCGGAGTGCGGATGGACGGCGAGGAACTCGCGATTCCGCTCGCTGACATCGCCAAAGCCAATCTGGTTTTCCGCTTCTGAGCGAACCCGGGGCGGCATTGCCGGCCCGCTGAGAGGTAGCCATGCAAGAGGGCACGCTTTCGCTACATCACATCATCGACCAGGTCAGCCGTGAGAAGGGCATCGACCCGAAGATTCTCGTGGAGACCATGGAGCAGGCGATTCTCACCGCCGCCAAGCGCACCTTCGGCCCCAACCGGGAGCTCGAGTCCCGCTTCAACGAAGACATTGGCCAGGTCGACCTCTTCCAGTACATGACGGTGGTCGAAGAGGTCGACGACGACGAGCGCGAGATCTCTGCCGCCGACGCCAAGCGCTACGGCCTGGACGCCGAGACGGGAGAAGAGCTGGGGTTTCAGATCTTCTACCTGCCAGAGGACGCCAAGAAAGCGCGCCAGCAGGACAAGGAATTCGGCGACCTGCTCAAGTTGCAGCAGGCGCGCCAGGGTTTCGGTCGCATCGCTGCCCAGACCGCCAAGCAGGTGATCATCCAGCGCGTGCGCGACGCCGAGCGAGAAAACATCTTCAACGAGTACAAGGACCGCAAGGGCGAGATCATTACCGGCATCGTGCGGCGCTTCGAGCGCGGCTCGAACATCATCGTCGACCTGGGGCGCACCGAGGGCATCCTGCCCCAGCGCCATCAGACCCCACGCGAGACCTACCGCCCGGGTGATCGCATCGTGGCCTTCCTGGTCGACATCGACCGCGAAGCCCGCGGTCCCCAGCTCATCCTTTCGCGCACCGACGTGGGGATTTTGATCAAGCTCTTCGAGATGGAAGTGCCCGAGATCTACGAGGGCATCGTGCGCATCGTGGCCGCCGCCCGTGAACCCGGCGCGCGCAGCAAGATCGCTGTCAGCAGCCGCGATCCGGATGTGGATCCGGTGGGCGCCTGCGTGGGCATGAAGGGCTCACGTGTGCAGGCCGTGGTGCAGGAGCTGCGCGGCGAAAAGATCGACATCGTGCCCTACGACCGTGATCCGGCGCGCTTCGTCTGCAACGCCATCGCTCCGGCCGACGTCTCGCGCGTCATCATCGACGAGACCAATAGCGCGATGGAGCTGGTGGTCCCCGACGACAAGCTCTCGCTGGCCATTGGTCGCCGCGGCCAGAACGTGCGACTTGCCTCACAGTTGACGGGCTGGCGCCTGGACGTGATCGGCGAGTCGAAGTTCAAGGTGATGGAAGAAGAGGCGATCGCGGCCATGGCCTCGATCGAGAACATCGACCGTGTCGAGGCCCTGGCCCTCTACAAGCAGGGCTTCCGCACTCTCGACGAGGTCGCTGAGGCTTCCGAGCAGGAGTTGGGTGCCATTGATGGACTGGGCGGGCCGGCCAACGCCGCCTCGCTCGCGCAGCGTGCCGCCGAGGCCATGGAGCGTCGGCGTTTGGAGCGCATCACCGAGGCGGTTGCGGGTCAGAGCGTGCTGACGGACAAGGAGCGGCTGACGTTGATCCGCGGGGTCAGCCCGCGCGTCTCAGAACTCCTCTTCCAGGCCGGTTACCGCAGCGCCGAGGAGCTTCTGGCCGAGGACGACATCGACCGTCTGGCGATTCGCACCGGGCTTGGCAGCAAGCGCGCGCGCAGCATCCGCGATGGCGTCGAGGTCTTCATGGAACAGGACGCCACGCGTGTGGAAGAAGGCCAGCGCGCGGCACGCGAGGCGGAGGCCGCCGCGGCTGCGGCCCGGGTGGCGGCTGAGGTTGAGCAGCAGGCCCAGGAGCAGGCTGCCCAGGGGTCCGAAAAGGCGAGCGAGGAGTGAATGGGTCGAAGCGCGCGAGCCACAGCCATGGAAACGGGCGAGAGGATGCGGATGTGTGCCGGTTGCCGGCGCCGCGACGAGCAACGGGCGCTCCTGCGCTGCGTGCTCGCCGGTGATCCGCCCGCCGTGGTGCCGGACGTCCGACGCCGGGGCGGTGGTCGCGGCGTTTCGGTGCATCCATGTCGCGAGTGCCTTGCCAAGGCCGTGCGCGCCCGGGCCTTCGGTCGCGCCTTCCGGCTGAGCCGGGAGCCCAACGCCGAAGAGCTGGCGGACTGGGCATCGCAGCAGTACAGCCGGCGCGCCGAGGGACTGCTGGAGGCGGCCGTGCGCAGCGGTCATGCCGTGATAGGGGAGGAGCGCGTGCGCGAGGCCATCGATGCCCGCCGCGTGCAGCTGTTGTTGCTTGCAGGTGATGCCGCCGAGCGGCGTCACCGCCTGCTCGGGTCGGCCGAGCGATTGGGCGACCGCTGCGTGATCCATTCCGACACGACTGGACTCGGCAAGCCCTTTGGGCGCCCGAGCGTGGCCGTGGTTGCGATCACCGAATCTGAAATTGCCCGGGAGCTGCAACAGGCGGCCCACCGTGCGTCCGAGCTTGCGGAGGCTTCATGACCAAGACCCGCGTATACGAAGTTGCGAGAGAGCTGGGGCTCGAAAACCGCGAGCTGCTGACGAAGTTGGCGTCACTGGGTATCCAGGTGCGCAACCACATGAGTTCGATCGACCCGGCCGACGCCGATCGCGTCAAGCGGGCGCTCGACAAGGAAAAGCAGCAGAACGTGGTTGAGGAGCGCATCCGACCGACCGTCGTTCGGCGCCGGGTTCGCCGTAAGGAGCCCGAGGCCGCGCCCGCTGCCGCCGAGGTCGCGCCCAAGCCTGCTGTGGCTGCCGCGCCCCGTGCGGTGGTCCCAGTTGCTGCCGATAGGCCCAGGCCAGCACCGGCTGCGGCCCGACCGGTCCCGAAGCCCGCTGCCACCGTCGAGCCGGTCGGCGCGCCTGCCAAGCCTGCGGCTGTGGCCGCGGCGCCCAAACCCGAGGCGCCCGCTGCCGCTCCTGCGCCGGCCGCTGCCGAGGCAGCGACTTCCGCGCCAGCCGCGGCCCCCGCAGCCCAGGCCCCCGCTGCCGCGGCGCCGCCGGCCGCGGCGCCGCCGGCCGTTGCTGCCACCCCGGTTCAACCCGCAGCTCCGGCCGCGCCCGCCGCTGCCGTGCCCGAGGCACCAGCCCCGGCTACGGCTCCGGCCAAGGTGGCTGCCAAGGCTCCGGCGGCCCCGGCCCAGCCGAAGAAGTCGCCCGCTCCTTCGCCGCGCGCTCCGTCGCCGCCCCCAGCTGCCACCGGCAGCTTCTCCTACCGGGAACGGGTGGGGCACAGCGACCTGCCTCCGGGTGTGGTCGCGCGCGGCAGTCAGGTGGCGGCTTCGGCGGCCCCGCTGTCGGAAGCAGCGCGCACACGCATCCTCAACGAGCACGCCGCACGCCAGGCCACCCAGCCGGCCCCGCGCCGGCGCGAACTGGTGCGCTCGGCCATCGGTCCCACCGGACGCCAGCAGCAGCAGCGCGGCCGCCCGGGCCGTGCGCGCAAGATGGCGCCCGGCAAGAAGGCGCAGAAGACCGAGATCACCACGCCGAGCGCTGCCAAGCGCGTGATCCGCATCGAGGATCAGGTCAGCCTGCAGGTGCTGGCCCAGCGCATGTCGCTCAAGGCCACCGACGTGCTCGGCAAGCTGATGCAGCTGGGCATGACGGGCGTCATGATCAACAGCGATCTGGACGTGGAGACCGCAGGCATCCTGGCCTCCGAGTTCGGCTTCGAGGTGGAAAACGTCGCCGTCAGCGACGAGGACATGATCAAGGACGCGCGCGGTCAGTTCACCGACGTCGACGCCGACCGCGAGATGCGGCCGCCGGTGGTCACGGTGATGGGCCACGTCGACCACGGCAAGACCTCGTTGCTCGACAAGATCCGCAAGGCCAACGTGGTCGCGGGCGAAGCCGGCGGCATCACCCAGCACCTGGGCGCCTACCGGGTCGACCACAAGAAGGGCACAGTCGTCTTCCTCGACACGCCCGGCCACGCGGCCTTCACCGCCATGCGTGCGCGTGGGGCTGGTGCCACCGACGTGGTCATTCTGGTGGTCGCGGCCGACGACGGCGTGATGCCTCAGACCAAGGAAGCCATCAGCCATTCCAAGGCTGCCAAGGTGCCGATCGTCGTTGCCATCAACAAGTGCGACAAGGAAGACGCCCGCCCGGACGTGGTGATGCGCGACCTGGCCGCCGAGGGCTTGCAGCCCGAGGATTGGGGTGGCGACACCATGTTCTGCCAGGTCTCCGCTGTCACCGGCGACGGCATCGACGGGCTGCTCGACGCGGTGCTCCTGCAGGCCGAGGTGCTGGAGCTGCAGGCCAATCCCAAGGTGCCCGCCGAGGGTGTGGTGCTGGAGTCCTACCTGGACAAGGGCCGCGGACCGGTGGCGAGCCTGCTGGTGCAAAATGGCACGCTCACCAGTGGCAGCATAATCGTCGCCGGCAGTGCCCACGGCAAGATCCGGGCGATGACCGACGATCGCGGTAAACCCACGGCCAAAGCATCGCCGTCGACACCGGTCGAGGTGCTCGGCCTCTCGGAAGTGCCCGAGGCCGGCGATAGCTTCTTCGCGGTCACCGACATCAAGCAGGCCCAGCAGCTCGGCGACCGTCGTCGCAAGCCCACGGCCAAGCCGCTGGCAGCTGCCACCGGTGGCAAGGCGGGGCTTGAGGCGTTGATGGACAAGCTGCGCCAGGGTGACGCTGCCGAACTCAACCTGGTGGTCAAGGCCGACGTGCAGGGTTCGGCCGAGGCTCTGGTTCAGGCCCTGCGCGAGCTGTCGGCGGAGAAGGTTCGCGTCAACGTGATCCACTCGGGCGTTGGCGGCATCACCGAAAACGACGTGATGTTGGCTTCGGCCTCGAGCGCCATCGTGGTCGGCTTCCACGTGCGGCCGACCGGCGGTGCCACCAAGGCGGCCAAGCGCGAACAGGTGGAGCTGAGGACCTACACCATCATCTACGAAGCCATCGACGACGTGAAGGCTGCGATGGTCGGTATGCTCAAGCCGGAGTACAAGGAGGTCGCCCTGGGGCGTGCGGAAGTGCGTCAGACCTTCAACATTCCGCGCGGAACCATCGCCGGCTGCTTCGTTTCGGATGGCAAGATCGTGCGCTCGGGTAAGGCGCGCCTGGTGCGCGACTCGGTTCAGGTCTGGGAGGGCACGATTCGCTCCCTGCGTCGCGTCAAGGAAGACGTCCGGGAGGTGTCCTCCGGTCTAGAATGCGGCGTTGGCCTCGAGAACTTCAACGACGTCAAAGAAAACGACATCATCGAGTGTTTTGAAGTTCAGGAGGTTGCCGCCTCGCTGTGAACCCGCGGTGCGGTGATCGATCGCGGGTCGATCTCCCGCCGCGCGGCCACGCCTGGGCCCAGGGCAGCACGACCCCGATGTTCGTAGCAGTGAGTCGCATCGTTTGGCGAATCCCGGGCAATGACTCGCTCAAGGGCAAGCGTCGCATCGTGCGCCGCATCATCGACCGCACCCGCGCGCGCTTCAATGCTGCGGTGGCCGAGGTCGATGCCCTCGACGACCATCGCCAGGCGGTGATCGCCTTTGCCGTAGTGTCCAACGACGGCCGCCACGCGAGCAGCATGCTCGACAAAATCCGCGACTTCACCGCCAGCTTGACCGAGGCGGTCGTGGTCGATGTGCAAACGGAGCTGTTGCCACTGGGGGAGCTGCACGGAGCGGCTTCCGAACTGTGGCAGTCCGACGATCCGGAGTGGGCGTCGTGAAGGGCGAGAAAGGCCAACGTCCCAAGCGCGCCGATCGCGTCGCCGAGCGGCTGCGGGCGGAGTTGATGGAGCTGCTTCTGCGCGGAGCGGTGCGGGACCCGGCGGTCGAGGGTTGCTTCATCAGCGCCGTCGAACTCAGCGACGACTTGCAGCACGCCAGGATCTACGTGCGTATGGGTGATGGGCAAGAAGGCGATGCGGCTGAGCTCCGCGGTCGCGAGGCGGTCGCGGCGCTGGAGCGAGCGGCGGGATTCATCCAGCGGCGGCTTTCGCCACGCTTGGAACTCAAGTATCAGCCACGCTTGCGCTTCTACTGGGATCGTTCGGTGGACCAGGCACGTCGGGTAGACGAACTGCTGGACGAGATCGCCTCCGATCGGGAGGATTGAGCGGGGAGCTGCCGGTAGCGGCGATAGCGTGGCGATGAAGTGATGAGGACGACTCGATGACAGGTCTCGAAGAAGCGGTCGCGGTGATCAGCGAAGGCAAGCGCTTTCTGCTGACCTGTCACGTCATGCCGGACGCCGATGCGGTGGGATCGATGTTGGGGTTGGCGGCGATTCTGCAATCCATGGGCAAGGAGGTGATCCTCTACAACCGCGATGCGGTGCCCGAAGCGCTCTCCTTTCTGCCCAACGTGGACACCGTGCGCACGGCACCGCCGGCAGGTATGCGCTTCGACGCGACGTTGATCACCGACACCGCCGCGCGAAACCTGTTGCCCCGTTCCTTTCCACAGCCGGCCATCAGCGGGCCGCGCATCATCATCGACCACCACGTGGCGCACGATGATTTCGGTGACATCATCGTGCGCGACACCGATGCATGCGCGACCGCCATCGTGGTTCTGAATCTCGCCGAAAAGCTCGGAGTCAATCCGATTCCAGAAAACGCGGCCGAGCCGCTTTATGCTGCGATCGTCGCCGACACGGGCGGCTTTCGCTATCCGGGCACGACTTCGGCGACGCTTCGACTGGCCGCGGACCTGCTCGACGCAGGAGTCGACCCCTGGCGCGTAGCATCGCGGGTCTTCGAGAGCTGGCCGATGGAGCGCCTGAGGCTTCTGGGCTTGACCATCAACTCCATCGAGACCGAGTTTGCCGGTCGCGTAGCCGTGCTCTGTGTGCCGACGGACATGCTGGTGCGCGCTGGCGCCAGCGAGCGCATGGTTGAGGGCTTGGTGGAATACGGGCGGATGATCCGTGGGGTCGAGGTCTCCGTGATGCTCTGGGTGCGCAGTCCGCGCTCGGACGAGACCGGCTACGGGGAGCAGTTGACGAGGCTGAGCATGCGCAGCGCCGGCCGCGTCGATGTGGCCAAGATCGCGGTGGCTGTCGGTGGAGGAGGGCATCGGGCGGCCGCCGGAGCGACGCTGGACTGTGGCATCGAGGAGGCGCGAAAGCGCGTGCTTTCGGAGCTTGGCCGGGTCTTCGGTCAGCCGCTGTAGTCCGGGCGTCTCGTAATTTGATGGATCGTCCGGAGCAAACGCGGGGCGTGGGAAGACGAACACGGGGGGCTGAGGGCGCTGGGGCTCACGGCATTCTGCTCGTGGACAAAGCCGCGGCGATGACCTCCCATGATGTGGTCGCGCGCGTCCGGCGGGCTCTTGGCACTCGGCGCGTCGGGCACGCGGGGACGCTCGATCCCATGGCCACCGGTCTGTTGGTGGTGGGGGTGGGCGAGGGGTTGAAGCTTCTGCGCTATCTGCTGGTGGACGACAAGCGCTACCGCGCAACGCTACAGCTTGGGGTTGCGACCGACAGCCTGGACGCGGACGGACGCGTGATTGAGCGGTGCGAGGTGCCGGCCGGATTGACGCTGGCGATGGCGCGTGAAGCGGCGCGGGCCTTTATGGGCCACATCGAACAGCGCGCGCCCGAGCTCAGCGCGCTCAAGGTCGATGGCGTAGCGCTGCACGCGCGGGTGCGCCGGGGTGAACAGGTGCAGGCGCCGGTGCGCAGTGTTGTGGTTTACGGCCTGAGATTACATGGGATGCAGGGCGAGCCGCCCGTGATTGAGTTCGAGGTTCACTCGGGCAAGGGCTTCTACGTTCGGTCCCTGGGACGGGATCTGGCGCTAGCCCTGGGAACCGTGGGGCACCTGACGGCCCTGCGGCGCGAGCGCAGCGGCGACTTCGACGTGGGTCGGGCCGTCACGATGGCCGAGGTCGAAGCTGCAGCAGCGAGCGTGGAGACCGCCGAGCGTCTGAAGGCGCGAATGATCGGCATCCCGGAAGCGCTCGCCCCTGCGCCCATATGCCGCCTCGATGCGGAGGGCGCCGAGGATGCTTCCCACGGGCGGCGAGTGCGAGAGGCGAGCCTGCTGGACGCCGGACTGCCGGCGGCGGGCTGTGAGCCGGTTCTGCTCTGCGACGCGGAGGGGCATCCGCTCGCGCTTGCGCGGGCCGAGGCTGAGGGGCTGCGCGTGGTGCGCGGGCTGCGCATTCCGCGCTGAGGCACTTTTTCGTTGCGACCGAAACACGAGGAGCGTGGGCGGGCGTGTCGAGTGCCGTCCGTGCGTGAAGGGCGCTCATTTCGTGCTGGCGTTGCCGAGCGGGCCCCCGCCGAGGTGACCACCGGCTGGGCCCCGGGGGGACCGGGGCGGGCGTTCAATCCAGATGCGAGAGCAGGATTTGCCACAAGCTCATGTGGCTGCGAATGGTGCGGCGAGCCTGGTTGCAGGCGTGCTGCAGTCGGGCGCTTAGCTGGTTGCCGACGATCAGGTCGCGCTCGAAGGCTGCGACTTTGCGCAGAGCCTCGCGCGGCGGACACTGGCTATCGTCGACAGATAGGATTAGGCGGGTGAGCTGTAGGGCGTGTTTTCCGTCGTCATCGGGGTCGGTGCGCTCGACGCGTTCGACAATGGTACGGCTGCGGGCGTTGTCGCCGCACAGGGCAGCGCCGAGCGCGCCCCAGGGGATGTGGTAGCGCTCGGTGTGGTCGGCCTCGAGCGCCAACGCGGCCTGGCGAACCTGATCACTGAGCCGAAAGCGGCCGAGGTGCTCGTAGGCGAGGGCGAGGTTGTTGAGCATCCATGGGCGGATGTCGGGGTATCCACGCCAGCCGCGCATGAAACGAACGGCGGCCCCTGCGCTGTGGCGCACCAGGGCGAAGCCGACTGCGCCCCAGATACGGGCGTGCTTGCGGATCGTGGCGCGCCCCATCAATAGCCAAAGTCGGTAGGAGTGTACCTCGCCCGCTTCACCGGCGTTTTCGATGAGTTCCGCTACCATTTCGATTCCGGCAGGACCTAGCTCGCGCCCCAGGGCCCGACGCAGGTCGCTCTTGTAGCGCCGCTGCGGAAGGCTCCGATCGCTCCAGAGCATGCCAGCTCCCGGCTCTGCCTTGGGGTCGACCAGGACCTCTTCGAGCAGCGCCCGGGCGTCCTTCTCGAGTCCGGCCTCGATAAGGGCGGTATAGACCCGGCGCTGCATGTCTCGATCGCAGCGCGTGCAGTGCAACATGGCGGCAAAGGCGTCGCGCGCACGGGCGTGATCGTCCCGCTTGAGAGCCAACAGCACCTTGCGCGCCTCCAGATCGGGGTCCGGGTTCTGGAGGTGGCGTTCGATATTGGCGAGCGCGCGTTCGGCCGTGTCGAGTTCTCCGTCCTCGAAACAGAGGTCAAAGACGTGGATGGAACCGTAGTTGTAGCCAGGGTCGAGTTCGGTGCTGCGCAGGAAGGACGCCTTGGCTTCGCTCCGCCTTTCAGCGGCCAGCAGCGCGGTGGCCAGGTAGCCGTGTGAGGCCGCTGCATGGGGGCTCAATCGCAGCAGTGCTCGAGAGGCCTCGATGTTTCCCTCCACGTCGCCGAGTTGTTCGCACCAATCGGCCAGGTGGCGAAGGCCCCACTCGTAGTCGGGGTGATCGGTTACCAACTTGCGCATGCCGGCGATGGCGACCTCGAGTTCACCCCGCTCCGCCTCGATCCAATGGCGCCGGCCGCGTAGATTCGCCGGCAGTGGGCCGGCCCAGCCCTCGGGGTCAGTCGCAGCGATGGCTTCAGCAAAACGTTTCTGGTCGACGAGCAGCACCGCGCGCAGATCATGGGCCTCGTCCAGGCGTGGTTCGAGTTCGATGGCCCGGGCGAGGGCATCGAGGCTGCCGCTGGGATCATCATCGGCCCGCACCCGGGCGAGCATCATCCAGATCGCGGGGTCGCCGGGCCTGCGTGCTGCGAGCCCCTCGAGGATCTCGGGCGTGGGATCGTCCAGGTCCTGCTCGAGCGCGAAGCGGCGCAGGGCACGAATGCCCCAGCTATAGCTGGGATCGAGCTCCACTGCATGACGCAGGCATTGCAACGCCTGCTTCTTGGCGCCGCGCTTGAAGAGCGCTTCGCCCAGGGTGCCATGGTTTGCGGCAAGCAGCGGTCCTTTGGCCACCAGGTGTCGTCCCAGCGCGACCGCTTCGTCGAACCGCTCCCACTCCGTCAGTGCGTTCACCAGGACGCGCCCGGCGTCGGTCGAACTCGGGGCGACCGCCATGGCACTCCGAAGTGCCGACTCCCGGGCCTCGCGGTCGCCGAGTAGCTCGCAGACTTCGGCCTGAACGAGCCACAGCATTTCGCTGGTGGCGAAGCGCTCAAGCGCTTGATCGAGTAGGGCGCGTGCTCGATCGAGCAGGTTCTGCGCGACTAGCTCTTGGGCCAGCGTGCTCCAGGCCTGTGGCAGATCGGGGCGCGTGTCGAGCGCCGCCTGCAGCACCACCATGGTCTCCGCGTCGGAGAGGTGGGCGCGTGCCTGGACGCGGTACTCCCGCAGGCCTTGACCATAGGTGGTCTGGCTTTCGAGCTGGGCGCGCACGAAGGCCAGGCTCTCGCGTTTTTCTTCGATCGTTTCCGAGGCGCGCATCAGGCGGTCGATGCCCCAGCCGTAGTCCACGTCCAGCTCGAGCGCGCGGCGTAGATGCGCGCGCGCCGCTGCGGCATCGCCGGTCTCCAGCGCCAGCAGTCCAGCGAAGCCGTGGGCCGCCGCCGCCTGGTCGTCCAGCTCCATGGCGTGCTGCAGCTCGGCTCGCGCCGCTTCGTGCGCGCCTCGCCCCAGCAAGTAGAAGCCCAGCTCGCGGCGGGCGTAGGCGTCGGCCGGTGAAACCTCGACCATGGCCCGCAAAGCATCTTCTGCATCGGGCCGGCCCTCGGCCACCAGGGTCTGGGCCAGCAGGCGCAGAAGGCCCCGATGGTTGGGAAAGCGCGCGCAGGCTGCCTTCAGGTGTTCGATCGCCGCTTCCGGTCCCTGCTTGGCGCGCAGGGCGTCCACCAGGGCCGAATGGGCCCACAGCTCGAACGGGCGGGCCTCCACGATCTCACGCCACCAGTCGGTGGTGTCTCGCGGCTGCAGGCGATAGGACTCGATGCGCGCCTGCGCTGACAGCCACTGGATGCGATGACTGTGGGGTTCGGCCTGCTCGAGCATGCCATCGGCTTGCTCGAAGCGACCGTAGCGGGCGTGGGCCTCGGCCGCGAAGAGCAAGAGTGGGCCCTCCTCGGAACGCGTCGCCAGCGCCCGTTCGAGCACCTGAAAGCCCTCCCGTTCGCGCGATAGCTCTTCGTAGGCTTCGAAGAGCGTGCAGGCGGCCGCTCCGGAGCGTTGGCCCAGGCGCTCGACGCGCTTGTGGAGAAAGTCGAGGGCGCGCGGGGCCTGCTTGAGGAGCCGCGCCGCACGGAAATATTCGATCGCGAAGTGCTCATTGATCTCATCGAGGCACGAGGCCAGGCGATAGAGTTCGATGGCGCGCTCGGTGTCGCCTTCTCCATGCACCAGGTCCGCCAACTGATGGTGATAAAGGGCCGAGTCGGGCTGCTGCCGGATGGCCTTGCGCAGGTAGTGGTGTGCTTCGCGGCGGCGGCGCCCGTCGTGTCGAAGATCTTCGGCCAGGGCGCTGTAGAAAGCGTGTTCCCCGAGCTCCGGCGAGCTGGCCCACTCCTGCACGAAGGCCATCCACTGGGCGTGATGTTGAAGGTTGCGCAGCACCGCCGCTCGGCAGTACGCCGTGCGCGCGTCCTTCGGGTACAGCTCGAGAAGGCGGTCGAGACAGTCCAGTTGCCTCGCCGCGTCTTCATCGTAGCGGGCCAGCGCCAGCTCGGCCTCGACCGCGATGCGATGGTCGCCGTGGTTTGCGCGCAGTGCCAGCAGGCAGCCCTCGGCGCGCTGGCGATCGTGACCCGAAAGGGCGCGCTGTAGAGAGTGCAGATGATCGTGCAGCACGGCGTCGGGCAGGCTCAGCCCTTGCAGGCGCTGGGCTTGTGCCTCTGGAACCATCACCATGCCCCGCGGGCCCACGGAGGCGTAGCGCTCGAGCAGGGGCTCCAGATCGTATTCCGCGAAGTGCCGGCGTGAGGGATCGCGCACGAGCAGCGTGTTGAGTTCGCGGTCGTAGCCGTAGACCACCTGCAGGTGCCCGCTGGTGGTTTCGAGGGTGGTGAGCGCAAAGGGGATGCCGCGGTCGATGAGCGCCCGCGCCGCCTCGGCGGTCACAGTAAACTCGCGCACGCGATAGCCACTGCGCTCGGCCCAGTCGCGCTCGCCGTGATTTTGGGTGCCCCCATAGCAGATCTCCCGGGCCAGCTCGGCCTGATCCACCGGTTGCTCCCAATAGCGGGCGATGGAGGCCAGGCTCGCCGGTCCGCAGGTCAGGTGGTGTTGGCGCTCGAAGCCCATGCTCAGCTGGCGCCGTCCGTTTGCAGTCGCCGTGATGGGCAACTTCGACATGTGGTGAAAGTAGCTGCCCTCGACGTGCTTCTTCTGGGCGCCGGCCTTGGTTGCGTGCTCGATCGCCCGTTTCCGATCGCCGCTCAGATAGGCCGACTGGGCCCGGCGAGCGTGCAACCAGGAGCGCGCGGCCGGCTCCATGATCGGCGCGTAGGCTTCGCTCTCGTCGAAGAGCTCATAGGCGCGACCATGGTCTGCGGCTTCGCTGCAGAGGTGTGCCTGCAGCTGGTACGCGGTGGCGCTCTGGAGCTTCGGCCGCGCCTGATCCAGGTAGTCGAGCGCCTCTTGTAAGCGGTCGGTCTCGGCCAGCAGGTCGCCGTACTGCAGCACCGCCGGATGAAATAGGGGGCGGGCCTCGAGCGCCGCGCGGGCTGCTGCCATCGCATCCTGCAAACGATCCTCGGCCTCGAAGAGATAGGAGCGTGTGGTTAGCAACCAGGCATCCTGTGGCGACAGGGACTGGGCGTGGTCGAGCTCGGCGTGGGCCCGTTCGAAGTCCCGCAGCCGCGCGAGCATGTGGGCCTTGAGCGAATGAAGGTGTGCGCGCTGCGGGCCTTCGCCCGTGAAGGGCTTGCGCCCGAGGAATTCCAGGACCGAAAGCGGCGACTGGCGACCGATGCAGCCGATGGCGTAGTAGTACAGGGCCTCCGGACAACTCCTGTCCTCGCGGAAGGCCTTGAAGTGCAGCGCCATGCCCAGGCGCGGCGCTCCCAGGCGATAGGCCAGGCGCCCCGCCAGCACGCGCGCCCGCGTGCCCCGCCAGCCCCGGTAGTCGCCGAGGGCGCCGGCCTCGCGGTGGGCGTCGAGGTAGCGGCCCGCGTCGTAGAGCTGCTGAACCGCATCCAGAATCCGATCCGTCTCGGCTTGCTGTGGAGGTGGTTGTTGCATAGCCCCTGCCGTCTCGAGTCGGTGCTCTAGTCACCTGTGTCGGTAGTTCTGGGTAAAACTCGGCGAGGGCCGGCGAGTTTTGCCCAGAACTACCGACACAGGTGACTAGTCGAAGTCTACATCAGCCTGCCGGGCGCATGGGTCCGCTGCGACCTGCAGATCTACGCCGCCGCTGACGGCGAGTACGAAAACTTCCAGGGCGTGCACTTGGCGAGGCCAAGGGCCCTGCAAGCAGCCAAGATAGAGCCGTCGCGACGCCGAAACAATCGGCTTTGGACTCGCAATCCCCGGGCTCGATGGGGTTCGCGTGCTGCGCGCGGCCTGAAATTCCGGGGCGGCGGCACGCACGTCTCGGGTGCTTGTCTCACAGTCAAGCGCCTATGCCAGCCGCTCGAGTAGCTCCTTGACCTCCTTGGGCAGCGGTGCGGTGCCGGTCAGGCTTGCCGCCGGCAAGCCGAAGTCTTCGCGGACGCGTCGCCACAGGACCTTGCAGTGCTCGCCGTAGCGTTCGCGTAGCAAAGCCCGCAGTCGCTCGGCGGCCTGCTGGCTGGCTTGTCGGCTGGCCGCCGGCATCAGGGCGCACCAGACGCCTTCGCCCAGATGGTAGCTGCGGCCGGGCGCAGCCAGGTGGGCCAGGGCCTGCGCCTCGGAGCGCGACATGCGCGAGAGCGGGAGTTTGGCGGCCAGCAGGGCGCAGACCTGTCCGTCGCTGGGTGCCCTGCGGCGTTGGGCCGCTTGGGTCGGGTGGCGGCCGGTCGCTTCGTCGCGCCGCGGAGTCGGCCCTGGCATCGGTGGTAGGGGCGGAAGCGGATGCGTGGCGTCGCGTGCCGTCGCAGGGGGGCGCGGCGGCGCTGCGGGAGGCGCTGCCGGTGCCACGCTGGTGGCAGCCCAGACCGAGGGCGGTTTGATGGAGGTGCCCCGCAGGCCCAGGCCTGGCAGTGGGCTCGGCACGGCCGCCGGTGGAGCCGAAGTCGTGGGCACTGGGCGCCGGGTGCTCTTGCGAACGATCTTGAGCTTGCCGAATAACTCGCGGGCGCTGCGCGGGCGATCTTCCATCTTCACTGCCAGTGTTTCGCGAATTGCCACCGCCATCGGCACGGGAATGCGCGGTAGGCCGCGGGGTGCAACCGGGGTCGGAACCGGTTCGTTGATGCGCCGCAGGGCTGCTCCGGGGTCATCGCCGAAGGGCAGCTGACCGGTGGATATTTCGTAGAGCGAGAGCGCCAGCGAGTAGAGATCGCTGCGGGCATCCACCGGCGCTCCGACCAATTGCTCGGGCGACATGAAGGCCGGCGTGCCGACGATGGCACCGGTGCGGGTAAAGCGCGCGGCCTCGGGACCGGTCGCCGCCGCGACGCCGAAATCCAGTAGCTTCACGATAGGTGGCGTGCCGGCGGCGATGAAGATGTTGGCGGGCTTGATGTCGCGATGCACGATGCCCGCCGCGTGGATCGCGTCCAGCCCCCGCAGCACCGACAGGCCCACCGTGCGCGTCTCGGTCCAGGGCAGTGCCCCCATGCGCTTGCGGCGGCCCTCGAGGGACTCTCCCTCGAGTAGCTCCATGGCCATGCAGGGGGCGCCGTCGGGTGCCAGGCCCACGTCGAGGATGGAGACGATATTGGGATGGCGCACCCGGGCCAGCAGCACAGCCTCGCGCTCGAAGCGCTGGGCCATCTCCGGCGTGTTGGCGGCGGTGACCACCTTGATGGCGACCGGCATGTCGAGGCGTTCGTGGCGCGCGCGATAGACCTCGCCCATGCCGCCGCTCCCCAGCAAGCGCTCGATGCGGTAGCGGTCGAGTACGACCGTGCCTGGCGTAAGTGCCATCGTGCTCCCGTTCTCCAAGCCGATCGTACCCGATTGGCATCGAGGCGGTGAAGTGTGCTTCGGCGTGGCCGTGTACGCATCGACGTACAGGGACGCAGGCAGGCGCAGCTCAGGGATCGTGGCGCGCCACGGCCGTCGCGCGTTTCGGCAGCAGCAGCAGGTGGTCGACCGTGAAGCGGGCCTGGGGCTCTTCGCTGACGAGTTGCAGCGACGCGCTGCGCCGCCGCAGGCTGGCGCCGTCGACCGCGAAGCGCAGCTCGGACCAGGAGGCGTCGAAGCTGCCCTCGGTCAGGGCCCGGCCGTCCAGCTCCAGGCGCAGCCGCGCCGGCCCCGGTCCGTCCTGGCGCTTGGCTGCGAGCACCCCGACCAGCTCAGCGCCACCGCTGCGCATCGCTTCGGGGATCGCGAGCTTGAGCGTCGCGCGGCGGCCCGTGGTGGTGCAGCGGGTGCGGCGCAGGTAATCCCAGTCGTGCACCAGCGGCCCCTTGATGCAGTGGCCGAAGCCGCGCTTGCCGCTGCTGGCGGGAGCCACGTCGGTGCCGCCGATCTCGCCGGCTTCGAGGGCGCCCAGGCGCACCAGGGTCTCGCCCATATTCTTCAAGCTCGGCTCGGCGATGGCCAGCTCGACCAGACCCTCCAGGCCGCGGCGGTCGCCCAGCTGGCCCAGGGCGCGCACGGCGTTGTCGAGCACGTTTTCATGGCGTGCCCAGCGCCGCACCGATTGAATTGGCTCAAACGCGCGCAGGTCGCCGATCAATCCCAGCGCCACCAGGGTCAGGTAGCGACGGCGCGTGTCGGGCAGCAATTCGATCAGCGGCTCCACCGCGCGCGGGTCCCGTAGCCGGCCGAGCCAGCGCACGGCTTCCTCGCGGTCGTATTTGGTCTCGGCGTGCTCGAGCGCTTCGATCAAGGCCGGCACCGCGGCCCGGTCGCGCAACCGTCCCAGGGAAATCGCCGCCCGCGTGCGCACGCCGCGATCGGGGGATTGCACCAGGAGTTTGAGCGCGGGCTTGGCGCGCTCGTCGTACATGCGACCCAGGGCGATGGCCGCTTCGGCCGCGACACTTGCATCGGCGACTTTCATGCCGCGAAAGAGCGCCCCCTTGGCCCGATCGTCGCGCAGATGTCCGAGGAGCTGTGCGGCTTCCATGCGTGCCTCGCGCGGTGCCTCGGGGGAGGCCAACAGCGCCTCGAGTCCGGGTACGGCACGGCGGTCGCGCACGCGCCCCCGGGCCAGCGCAAGATCGTGTGGATCGCGGGTTGACTCCCGGTCGGAGAGGGAGTCGAGCCAGCCGTAGATTTCGGTGCGCAGCTCGCTAAGTAACTGCGAGTTTGAGTCGGCCAGGTTGTTGCGCTCCTGGGGATCGGCCTCCAGGTCGTAGAGTTCATAGATACCGAAACGCAGGTTCGCGATCAGCTTGTGCGGCCAGCGCAGGGCCATCTTCATGTGGCTGACGGCCGAAAAGACCGGCGCGCTCTCGGTGGCGTGGCCAGTGCACAGCGGCCGCAGGTCGGCGCCGCGCATGGTCGGCTCCATCGTCAGTCCCAGGAGGGCCAGGGCCGTCGGCGCCAGATCGATGGTGCTGACGGGAATGCGCACGCGCCGCGGCTCGAGGCCACGGGCGTTGATCAGCAGCGGGATACGCACCTGCTCTTCGTAGAGCGTCGAGCCGTGGTAGGTGCCGCCGTGATCGCGGAACTCCTCGCCGTGGTCGGCGGTGAGCACGACCACGACCTCGCGCGACAACCGCGCACGCGCCTCGCGCACCAGCCGCGCCACGGCGGCATCCACGCGTCGGATCTCGCTGTCGTAGCGATCGAGGGCGCTGGTTCCGAACTCGGTGGCCCGGTAGGGCTCGTGCACGTCGAAGTAATGGGCCCAGATGAAGGAGTTGGGTTCGCCGGCGGCGGCCGTGCGATCGATTTCCTCCAGCACGCGATCGGTCAGCTGCTCGGCGGGGCGAGCGTGGTGATCGTGCAGATCGAAGCCGAAGGCGCTCTGCTCATAATTGGCCAGGCGCTCGCCGCCGGTATGGAAGATGCCCGGGGTGAAAAAAGCGGCCGTGTGGTAGCCGGCGGCCCCGAGCGATGTGGCCAGCGTTGCTTCGGGCGAGGGGCGGCCCAGGTCCAGCGTTTCGTGCAGGTACTCGGAGGTCATGACCGAGCACAGCGAATAGCTGGAGTGGGGTGCGGGCGCGTAGGCGTGGTCGAAGACCACGGACTTGGCGGCCAGGCCGTCGAGTTCGGGAGAGGTGGGGCGCCGGTAGCCGTAATGACCGAGGTGGTCGGCGCGCAGGGCATCGATCGTGATCAGCAGCAGGTGGGCGTCGGCGAGCACGGGACCGGTGTCATGGCTGTGAAGGGCGGCGCGTCGAGCGCGCGCGGCGCGGCTTCGGGCCAACGCCTCGGCCTGGCGCTCCTGTTGGCGCGGAGCGATCAGGGCTGGGCCGGCGGCGCGCAGGAAGGAGCGCGTGTGGGAGGTGCGCGGATGGATCAGCGCCACGCGCACGTTTTGGTTGCTCTCGAGCTGCCCGAGCGACGCTGCGAAGAGGGCGGCCGCGGTTGCCAGCGTGAGCGCGGCGGCCACGGCGGGCCGGCCCGTTGCCATGCCGGAGGCGGTTTCGGAGGTGCGTGGCCAAAGTGGCCACAGTGGCAGCAGCGACAGTCCGGCGGCGAAGCAGAGAAAGCTCGTGGCGCTCAGGCTGGTGTGTAGGTACTCGTAGAGCTTGGGAAAGGCGTATTGGTCGACTTTGCCGAGCGCGAAACCTGCGGCCAGGGCAAAGCTCGCCAGCCACGTGCGCACCACCGGATCGGTCCGGCTCTGTCGCTCCAGGCGGTGGAAGACGTAAAGGGTGCCAGCGCAGCCGAGCACGGAGGCCAGCGCCGTCAGGCCCTGCCACAGCGGCAACAGCGGCAGCTTGGCGATGGAGCCGCCGCCGAAGAGCAGCACGGCCACCGCGATCAGGCCGGGGCTCAGCAGCAGCGCCCCGCGCAGTGCCCGCAGCGCGTCCAGCCGCCGTGCCGGGGCGGGTCCAACGGTGCTCCCGCGCGCGGCAAGGCGTTCGAGGGTTGGCTCCGTGGCCTGTTGCAGCACGCCGGCACAGGCGCCCAGGAGGGCTCCGGGCAGCAGCTGCAGCCCCGCCACGTGCAGCAGCAGTAGCGCGCGCTCGGAGGGCAAACGCAGCCACAGCCACTCGGCGCCGAAGTCGCATAGCGCGAGCGACAGCGCGGCCCCGGTTCCCAACAGGCATCCCAGGGATGCGCCTCGAAGCAGGCGATGCAGCACGGTCGTCGACTTTCCGCTAGGCGGGACGGCTGGTCCCGGCGGCCGCAGCATACCCGCGCAGACCGCAGGCGCGAATCATGGATGCAAGATTACAGCAGTACGGAAAAATGCCGCGAAATCGCGGTTTGAAGCGGAGGCGCCGACCGGATTCGAACCGGTGAATGGAGGTTTTGCAAACCTCTGCCTTACCACTTGGCTACGGCGCCCTGACCGGCCGCAGGCATCCGGGCGACCGGGGGCCGATCGTGTAGCCTTTCGCCGGGGGGTTGTCCACTCTAGATCACGCCCCGGTCGGCTCTGCCCCGACTCATGTCTCGTGTTTCGCCCTGCCGCCGGCACGACGACGAGCACGTCCATGTTCATGCCACACGGAGCCCGCCCGGCGATCGCCCCGCCTATTCGCGAAGCAAGACGTTGCAGTAGTACCGCACGCGTCGGATCAGCTTGCCGTGGGGCCGCTGGTCGATGTCTTTCTTTAGCGCCAACATCAGCTTGCGCTGCAGGATGTAGTTGTTGGTCCGGGGCTTTTTATAAGGAGGCAGGCCCCCTGCATCGCGCGCCGCCTGGACGGGATCGAGCAGCCTGTCGGGGTCGTCGCCCCAGCGCCTGACGTCGCCCGGGTCGAGCCCGGCGATGATGCGCTCGGCCAGGGCGAGCTTGTCGGCGTCGGCCACGAGCTCGCCCACCCACTTGTCGAGCGAACTCTCCACGGGGCGGCTCTGGGTGCCCACGGTGATCGGGTCGCCCATGCCCTTTTTGGCTTCGAAGTGCTCGCCGTAGTTGACCGCCTCGGGCGCGTCCTCGAGGCCGAGAAAAGCGAAGATCTTCGACAGCTCGCCAGCGGCGTCGCTGACCAGCCGTTCGTACCGCACGTGATGGACGTGGGCTGGCGGGTCGGAAAGGAAGTGGGCGAGGGCCGGCACGTAGCGGGCCACGATGGGGTTGAAGTCGAGGGCCGCCTGCCAGTCGCCGTTGAAGAAGCTGTTGGCGTAGCTGCTCATCACCGCCAGTGGATGGCGGGTGAGCACCACGTAGCGGGCTTGCGGGTAGAGCTTGCGCAGGAAGGGAAGTACCAGCGCGTAGGCCGGGGTTTTGTCGAGGAAGTAGCGCCGCCCGCTTTTGTCGAGCATGCGCCCGTAGAGCGTGTCGGCGTAGGCGCGCAGGGCGTCGAGGTAGTCCTCTTCACCATGGGGCAACTCCTGCACGAACGCGCGCATCGCCTCGGCCGCGTTGATGTGGTCGTAGGGGGCCTTATCGACGTGGTCGTGGTAGCCCAGGTAGGCCAGGGGGGTGATCAGGTGGGGTTCGGGATGGGTGTAGATGCCCGGATGGGAGCCGAGCATGCGCTGCAGCAACGTGGAGCCGGCGCGCGGCGGCGACAGGACGAACAGCAGGCGGTCTTGCATCGCTGCGTTGATACACGAATTCGATAGGCGCTTCACGGCGCGCCATCGTCGCGGCCATCATCGCGCGGCTCGGGCAAGGCGGCCACGTACCAGCGCCGATCTTCGCGCGCCATGGCAAACCACAGCTCGCGCACGCCAGTGTCGGTTTCGACCGCGGCGAGCAGCTCCAGGGGCGTGCGCGCGCCGCGGCGGCTCTCTTGAAAGGCGACCCGCGGCGGCAGCGCCTGGGGCGTCCAGCTCGGGCAGGCGGGCGCCTCGCCCCGGCGCAGGGCCTGGGCCAGGCCGCGTTGGTCGGCCGCGCAGGCCTGCAGGTAGCGAACCACGGCGCGTTCGGGCGTGCGCGTATTGTGGTCGATCTCGTGGCTGAGGGCCGAGCGCTGGCGCCCATGGGTATCCCATAGCAGCGCCAAAGTCAGACACAGCAGGCTGCTGCCGAGGGCCGGGAGCCAGGGCCGAGATCGGAGGGGCGTCGGCAACGGGTTGCGAGGGTGAGCGCCGTCGAGAGTGCCGGCGTGCGCGCCGAGTGTGGCGTGGGTGGCCGAGCCTGTGAAGGGCTTGCGGAGCCGTCGGCCACCGGAAAAAGCCCCATCGCGGCATCGAGAATTCGGCGCGCACGCGGTAGGCTCGGCGCGCCCTGCGCGGGCCATGTTGGATTCGAGGCCATGCCGAACCTGGGTCTGTCGGAACTCATCGTCATCTTCTTGCTGCTGCTGGTCGTCTTCGGGGCCTCGCGGCTGCCTGCACTCGGCGAAGGCCTGGGGCGCACCATCCGCAGCTTCAAGCGGGGCTTCGCCAGCGACGACTCCATCGAGGTCAGCGAGGCCGAGCCCAAGCCACCGGCCGAGGCCAGCGAGCCCGAAGCGTCGGCCCAGGGAGGCGCGTCCAAGCCCCCGGCGGCCCGCGCCAGCAGCACCCCGGTACGCGCCATCGGCGATGACGTCGAAGATGCCGAGCTGGTCGAGCCCAAAAGCTGAAGCTCCACCCGCTTCAGTGCAGCACGGTGCTACCGGTGCGGCCGATGCGCCGGGCGCAGGCTTCGCGCACATCGGTCTCGACGTCCTCGGCGCGGCAGACCCGGCGCAGGTCGCCCTTCTGCAGCAGCGGCACCAGCTGCAGCGCGATGTCCACAGGGGTGTAGGGGTTGAGCGCCAGGGCGGTCTTGACCGGGTAGCGCACGATCCAGCGCGGGCTGCGAAAGATCTCGCGCAGCACCTCGCGCGAGACCGGGCGACGGGCGCACAGCCTCACCACGTCCGGCTCGGTGAGCGCCGGATTGCCCAGCAGGATGCGGATCACGTCGGGGTGAGGATCGCGCAGCACCCGCGCCAGCAGCTCCCGGTCGTTGCGCCGCGCCAGCGACTTGCGCTCCCCCAGGCTCACGGGGCGGCCGCGGCCGAAGTCCGGGACGCGCTGGGTTTCGGCGTCTTCTTCCAGCTCCTCCACCGCAAGCGCCCGGGCCAGGGCCGGCTGTTGGCGGGCCGTGAGCACCGCATGGACGGTGATGCGCAGCTGGGTGCAGCTCTCGTCGGCCAGGGCCAGCGAGATCGCCTGCAACAGTCCGGCGTAGTCGCGCCGTCGGGCCTCGGCACTGGCCATCACCACCGTGAAGAGATCGGCCACCTGGTCGGGCGCCATGTCCAGCAGCGCCCGGCGCACGTAGGCGCTGCGCAGGGCATGATCGGCCAGGGCGGCCGTGGTCCGCGCCAGGGCGTCGGCCTCGAGCTGCACCGAGGACACCCCGAGATCGTGCACCCGGGGCGCCGGTCGCGCCAGCCCGGGGTATTGGTCCCGCGCACTTTCGCGCAATAAAATCTGAAGCCCCGCTGTTGCACGACAAAGCCCCGCGAGGCCCCCTCCCATGCCACCCTTCGCCGCCCCGCAAGTCGACAACCGCGCGCGCTTCGAGCAGCTGCTGCGACCACAGCTGGACGCGCTCTACGCCAACGGCCTGCGGCTGACCCACAGCCCCTCGGACGCCCAGGATCTGGTTCAGGAGACAGTGCTGCGGGCCTACCGCTTTTTCGATCGCTTCGAGTCGGGCACCAACTTCAAGGCCTGGCTGCTGCGCATCCAGTACAACGCCTTCGTCAACGATTACCGGCGCCGGGGCCTGGAGCGCCAGGTTCGGCATACGCTCGAAGAAGAAGGCCGTGGCGGTGGCGTGATGTCGCGCCAGGCGCTGGCCTCCCTGAGCGATCCCGAGGGCCAGGCCCTCAGGCCTTTGCTGGCGGCGGAGCTGTCGGAGGCGCTGGCCGAGCTTCCCGAAGACCAGCAGCAAATGGTGCTGCTGGCCGACGTTGAAGAGCTGAAATACAAGGAAATCGCGGAAATCGTGGGCTCGCCCATCGGCACTGTGATGTCGAAATTGCACCGGGCGCGGCGCGCGCTGCGGCGGCAGCTGCTCGAGCGCGCCGCCCGCGGCGAGCGGCCCTCGCAGCCAGCGCAGCAGGTTCAAGGCCCCTCTGCCGAGGGCGTTGCGGTGGACGAGACCCCGGTTTCACTTGAGCGCTACAGGCGCAAGCGCGGCGAGGCCAGCTGATGGACTGCGAGCGAGCACTCGAAACCCTGGACCCCTATGTGGACGGCGAGCTGGAGTCCGTCGCCGTGATCGCGACCGAGCGGCATCTGGATGCGTGTTCAGAATGCCGCGCCGAGTTGGCGTCGATTCGCCTGCTCAAACATGCCGTGCGCGAGCGTCTCGTGGGCCCGCCGGCACCCGCGGGCCTGGAGCAGCGTCTGCTTTTGGCCCTCGATGCCGAGGATGCCAAGCAGCAGCCGCGCCTGCTGGGTCGCGGGCCCTCCAGCTGGGCTGCCATCCTCGCGGTTGCGGCGGGTGTGGCGCTGGCGCTGGCGTCGGCGTTGGGGCCCATCGGTGTCGGTGAGCTCGCCGCCGGCGGCTACGGCGATCGGTCGCTCGCGACGCAGGCCGGCGTCGCCGGCCATGGCGCCGTCGATGTCCTCAGCGACATCGTGCGCCGCCACACCGACGGCCTGCCCGACGACATCGTCGGCGACACGCCCGAGCGCGTGGCCCCCTGGTTCAGCGGCAAGCTGGGCTTTCGCGTGCAGCCGGTGGACTTCGGCCAGCCCCAGGTTCGCTTCGCCGGTGCCCGGGTCTCCCACGTGGGCGACCAGCAGGCCGCCAAGCTTCAGTACGACGTGGGCGAAGGTCGCCTGACCTTGCTGGTCTTCCCTGCGCAGCCGTCGATCCGCGAGGCGCTCTCGGCCCATGCCGGTCGTCACGAGCGTGTCGGCAGCCGCACGGTGACCTATCACAATGTGCAGGGCTATACGGTGCCCATCGTCGAGCACGATGGCGTGGTCTACGCCTTCACCGGCGACCTCGACCGTCAGCAGTTGCTGCGTCTGGCTGCCTCGGCGCAGGTCCGTTGAGGGCTCCGGTCGAGCTTGGCTCAAGCCATGTAAGCCCTCGAAACTCTTCTGACTTCGGGCGGGGGCGCGGGGTCCCGTTGTTGACACCCCAAAAGCCGACTCACTATCCTATCGGGCGGTGAGGGCCCGCCACCCGCCGCGCGGCCGCCGAGGCTACAATGAGCCAACGAATTCTTCTCTTCGACAGTGATCCGGCCTTTGCGGACGAGGTTCGCAGCAATTTCGAAGCCATGGGGGCGACCGTGGACGTGGCCGGCGACGGCCCTGCGGGTCTCGACATGGCCGCGGCCGAGCGTCCCGATCTGATCCTGCTCAGCATCGAGCTGCCCGGGATGAACGGCTTTTTGGTCTGCAAGAAGATCAAGAAGAGCGCGGACCTCAAGAGCGTGCCGCTGATGATCCTGTCGAGCGAGGCCACCGACGAGACCTTCGAGCAGCACAAGAAGCTGCGCACGCGTGCCGAAGACTACATCCACAAGCCGATCGCCTTTTCGGACCTGCTGACGCGCGTCAACGGCTTCGTCGAGTTCAAGAGCAACGGTGTCGCCGCCGAGCCCGAGACCGAGCCGGACATGGTCATCGAGGCCGAGGAAGAGGACGCCGAGATGGTGATCCTCGCCGACGAGGAAGAAGAGCCGCAGGAGGACGTGGATTCGTTCACCGAGGATGCCTTCGACTCCCTGGTCGCTCCGGATGCGGCGCCGGCTGCCGAGCCGCTGGCCGTGGCACCGCCGACGCCCGCACCCGTGGCTGCTCCGGTCTCTCCGCCGGCGCCTGCACCGGCACCTCCGGCTGTGGCGGCGCCCGCCCGAGATGCCGCCGGAGATGCTGCAAAGGCTGCCGAGGTTGAAGCCCTGCGGGACGAAGTGGCGGCGCTCAAGAGCAGCATGGTCGACTCCGAGGCCCGCGCCGAGCGTGCCGAACAGCAGGCCAAGCAGGCCGAGGCGCGTGCCGATTCCGCCGAGCGCTCCCTGGCCAGCGCCAGCCAACAGGGTGGCGCTTCGAGCCGCGAGTTGCTCGACCTTCGCGAACAACTCAACCGCAAGGATCGCGAGCTGCTCGACCTGCGCGATCAGGTCAGCTCCCGCGACAAGCAGTTGCTCGAGGCCAACGACAAGAGCCTCGGCTTCGAGCGCAAACTTGCCGACCAGCAAGATCAACTGCTGGCTTTTCAGCGCCAGGCCCAGTCCGACCAGGATCAGATTCAAACGCTGGAGTCCGACAAGGCCAGCGCCCACAAGCGTCTGGAAGACCTCAAGGCCCGTCACGAGCGCGCCGAGGCCAAGGCTAAGCAGCTCGACGAGATGATCGAGGAGCTCAAGCAGCAGCACGAAGTGGCGCTCGCGGAGCTGCGCAGTGAACTCGAGGGTCAGGCCGCCGAGCAGCTGGCCGACGTGGAAGGCCGGCTCAAGGCCCAGCTCGCCGCCGCCAAGGCCGAGTTCGAGGAGGAGCGCACGGCAGCCGACGAGGCCCACAGCAATGAGCTGGCGCGCTTGGGGCGCTCGATCGCGGAACTCGAGACCAAGGGCCAGGAACTCGAGGCCAGGGGTCAGCAGCTCGCCGAGGAGGGCGCTGCGCTGCAGCAGCAACTCGAGCAGGCCGGTGCGACCCGCGCCCAACTCGAGACCGACCTGGCGCGGACGGTCAGCGAGCGCGACGACAAGGCCGAGCTGGCCGAGGAGCTTGAAGGCCAGGTGGCGCGGCTATCGGCCCAGCGTGCCAACGACGACGAGCTGCTCGATCGCGCCCGCAAGGCGCTGTCGATCGGCCTCGGCCTGCTCGAAGAGCAGAAGCAGAGTGGCGGCTAGATGTGCTCGGCGGGAGTGCTGAGCCGATGATCGGGGTCGATACGATGCCAGATGCAAGGACGGCCTCCGCCGGAATACTCGGTGTATTTCAAGGGGACCGGACGCCGCAGCTGGCGCCGTAGCGGTCCCGAGAGCGGATCATGACTTGCGCCGAGCACATCTAGCCCATCAGCGCAGGATCAGCTTTTCCTGTTGGCCGGGTCTGAGCGTGATCTGCCGGGTGATGGGGCCGCTGTGGTTCTGGCCCACCACGGTATGGGAGCCGGGGGTCAGCGCCACCTTCACAGGTGAGGCGCCCAGGGCGCGGCCGTCGATGCTGACCTTGCCGTAGGGCAGCACCACGACCTCGAGGGAGGCCTTGGTTGGGCCCGGATCGGCGGTGGCCGTGGTGGTTTCTGCAGCTTCGACTGGGGCTGGGAGGCTGGGCGCGGGCGCCGCATTGTCCGGGATGGTTTGGGGAGGGGCGCCCACGGCAATCGGTCCGCTGGGTCGCCGCCCATTGCGGGCGGGTCCTGGGAGTTTTGGCTCGGGGCCGGGCTTGGCCGTGGTCGTTGCCGGGGCGGGCGCGGGCTCGGGGGGGGGGAGTGCGGCGGCCGGGGGCGGCGCCAGGGGGGCTGCCGTCGAGACTTGGCCCGCGGCGGCCGATTGGGCCGCGTCGGGCGCGGCGGCTTGGCCGTCAACCTGGCCGTCCCGCTCGCCGCCCAGGGCCAGCGCCAGCAGCGCGCCGAGCGCGAAAAGGGAGGCGGCTGCAGCCGAAAACAGCGGCAGCCTGCTGCGGCCGGGAGGCGCGGGGCCGGTGGGGCTGGTGGGGTTGGCGCGGGTGGCGGTGGGGGCGAGGCTCGGTGCTTGCGCCTCGGTTGCGGCGAGTTCCTCGGTGCGCGGCGTGCGCAGGACGTCGCTGTCGTCGGCGCCACTCGAAAGCGTCCTGGCAGCGCTGGCATCGCTGGCATCGCGCACGGCGGCGGCCAGCCGTTGGCGTGCGCGGGAGGGCGCCGGCATGCTCAGCAGGGCTTCGAGCAGGGCCGCGGCGCTCTGGAAGCGATGGACGGGATCGGGTTCGATCAGCTGCTCGATGATGGCCGACAGCGATGCCGGCAGCTCGGGCGCAAGCGTATGCAGCAGCGGGCGCTCGCCGCGGGCCGAGCGCTCCAGGGTGTCCAGGTCTGTCGTGCCCTCGAAGGGGCGCCGGTCGGCGGCGGCCTCGAAGAGCAGCACCCCGAGGCCGAAGAGATCGCAGCGCTCGTCGAAGCGGCCGCTGCGCGCGTATTCCGGCGCCATGTAGCCGACCTTGCCCTTGACGATGCCGCTCTGGGTTTCCACCGGGCCCTGAATGGGCCGGGCGATGCCGAAGTCGGTGAGCTTGATCTCGCCCTCGCGGCTGATCAGTACGTTGGCGGGGGAGACGTCGCGGTGCACCACGGGGGAGCCGAGCACTTCGATGCCGGCGCGGTGGGCGATGTCGAGGGCCGTGGCCAGCTCGACGGCCAGGTGCAGGACCAGCTCGGGGGGCAGGGCGCCGGTGTGGCCGAGCAGCTGGCGCAGGTCGGCGCCGTCGACCAGCTCCAGGGCCAGGTAGTAGTCGCCTCCGTGCTGCCCGAAATCGATCACCTGGACGATGTTGGCGTGGCGCAGTCGCGCGCCGATGCGCGCCTCGGAGCTGAACTGGCGGATCAGGTCGCTGTCGCCCGCCAGCTCGCTGCGAATGAGCTTGAGACACAGGCGCTGCTCGAAGCCCTCGGGACCGCGGCGTAGGGCCGCGTAGGTCTCGCCCATGCCGCCCGCGCCCAGGCGCGAGAGGATGGTGTAGGGCCCGATGCGGCTGGGCAGGTTCGACATCGCCGTACGGCTCCCTCGGGAACACCCCCGGAAGTCCCGTCAATTAGCGGTGCTGGCCGCCGATCGCAAGCGCTGCCCCGGGCCGGTGCCTCGACGCGGCAACGGCGGACTGCTAGATCGCGCCCTCGATGCAGGCTTCTACACCGCAGGCTGTGATCGTGGAGCTGTGCAAGCTCTTTTACGGATTGGGCTGGGTCACCGGCACCGGCGGGGGCATCAGCCTCCGCGAAGGGGGGCGCGTCTACATGGCCCCCAGCGGTGTCCAAAAGGAGCGCATCGTCGAGAGTGACATTTATGTGATGGACGAAAAGGGCGGCGTGCTCGAGGCGCCCGCAAACACGAGCCTGTCGCCCAGCGAGTGCGCCCCGCTCTTCTTCAAGGCCTTTGAGCTGCGCGACGCTGGCGCTGTGATTCACAGCCATGGCATGGAGGCGATGCTGGTCACTTTGCGTCATGGCGAACGCTTCGCGTGCACGCAGCTGGAGATGATCAAGGGCATCGAGGGGCATGGCTTCTTCGACACGCTCGAGGTTCCGATCGTCGACAACACCGCGCGCGAGCGCGAGCTGGCCGATCGCATGGCCGCCGCCATCGAAGCCTATCCGAAGAGCCGGGCGGTGCTGGTGCGACGTCACGGCGTTTACATTTGGGGGCGCGACTGGGTCCAGGCCAAGACCCATGCCGAGTGTTATCACTACCTTTTCGAGGCCAGCTTGCGTATGGCGGCCATGGGCGTGGATGCGGCCGAGACACCCGCCGGCGGCAGGGCGCTTGTGCACGGGGGGCTCGATGGGGAAATAATCCCGAAAGGAGGAAAGCCATGAAAGCGCATCTGTTGGAAGGCAACGAGTCCCTGAGCGCCGAGCAACTGACAGCCGAGGGCATCTTCGCGGCGGTACTGCCCACCGAAGAGCAGAGCTATCGTGCCGAGGTCGATCGCATCAAGGGCGAGCGCGGCTACATCCAGGAAGACATCGTGGAGCTCAGCCCCGACACGCCTGGGCTCGACGCCATTTGTGCCAAGTTCCTCGATGAGCACCACCACGACGAAGACGAGGTACGCTTCGTGCTCTCGGGTGAAGGCATCTTCGACATTCGCGACAGCCAGGACCGCTACATGCGCGTCAAGGTCGAGCAGGGCGACATGATCGTGGTGCCAGCCGGCCGTCACCATCGCTTTTTGCTGACCGAGAGCAAAGCGATCCGATGCGTGCGCCTCTTCAAGGACCCGTCCGGCTGGGTCGCGCACTACCGCTGAAGCTCTTCGACCAGAGGTTCGCGGTTTTTCCCAGCATGACGCCGGGCGTCGACACCAGCGGCCCGGTGCGCACGAGGTAGTGCGCACACAGTCGCATACAGGAGCGCAAGCACTGCTCTGTCGGCGCTGATGTGCGCGCGCATTGTGTGCGTTCGACGATTCGGTTGCCGGCGATTCGCGCTACAATGATCGTCTAACGCGATGTCGGCTTTGGCAGGGAAAAGCACAGGCCACGGGCTGGAGGTCGGCAGCCTGGTGGCTGGGCGCTATCGGGTTGAGGCCCTACTCGGGCGCGGTGGCATGGCCCAGGTCTATCGCGTGCACGACGCCGCGTCGCGGCGGCAGCTGGCGCTCAAGCACTTCAATCCCGCCCAGGAAACCGCCCACGCCACGCTCGCGACGCTCTTCGAACGCGAGTACCACACCCTCGCCCAGCTCTCCCACCCCAACATCGTGCGCGTGCATGACTACGGCATCGACGCCGGGCGCGCCTATTACACCATGGACTTGCTCGAGGGGCAGATGCTGCGAAGCCTTGCTCCGATGCCGTGGAAGCAGGCCTGTGAGGTCATCGCCCAGGTCTGTTCGGCGTTGGCGCTGTTGCACTCGCGCAGCCTGCTGCATCGCGATGTGGCGCCTCGCAACGTCTACTGCGACGATCAGCTGCATGCGACGCTGATCGACTTCGGCACCATGACCCCGATGGGGCCGGCCACCTTCGCGCTGGGTACGGCGCCGGCCCTGCCCCCGGAGGGGCTGGGGCGCCAGTCGCTCGACGCCCGCTCGGACCTCTACGGCGTCGGGTCGTTGCTCTATTTTGCTCTAACCAAGACTTACGCATACCCGGCCCACTATTTTCGCGAGTTGGAGGCGCTGTGGGCCAAGCCGCTGAAGCCGCCGACTGCGCTCGTGCCGGAGGTGCCGGAGTTTGTTGATTCCCTGGTGTTGTCTCTGCTGAGCCTCGATCCGGTGGGGCGGCCTTCGAGTGCGGCGGAGGTGATCGAACGGCTCGAGGCGGTGGCCCGCGATTCCGAGCGCACCGTCGTTCGGCGCACGGCCGACGATGCCGCGGCCGGTCGGCCATATTTGGTCGCTCCGAAGCTCGTCGATCGCGCTGCGAGCCTGGTGCGCATCGATCGCCACGTGGGGCGGCTCGCAAATGGGCGTGGCGGTTTGCTGGTGATCGCGGGTGAGGAGGGCTCCGGTCGCACGCGCATGTTGGAGGCCTTCACGCTCAGCGCGACGCTGGCCGGCGCCACGGTGCTGCGCGCCGACGCCGCCGAGGTGCTTCCCGACGCCTTTGCGGTGATCCGGGCCTCGCTCGCGGACCTACTGCAGGCCGATCCCGATCTCTTGTACGCCGCCGCCGAGCCCCACGGCGATGTGCTTGGTCACGCCTGGCCGGCCCTGCACACGCGCCTCGGTAGGCCAGAGCTGCGCAAGCTCAGCGGCCTCGAGCGTTCCGAGGCGATCAGCGAGGCCTTTGGCGCCACCATCGAGCGGCTTTCCATGGCGCGGCCCGTGGCCCTCGCCATCGACAACCTGGAGAGCTGCGATGCCGCGTCCATCGGCGTGCTTGCGGCGCTCGTCCGCGAGGCGCTGCGTCAACCCATCGCGCTCACCTTCACGCGAAATCCCTCCGTCAGCGATACGCAAACGCTGGAGGACTTGGTCGACAATGGCGAGACGATCCATCTCTATCCGCTCGACCGCGAGGCCATCTACGAGCTGCTGGCGTCGATCTTCGGCCGCCCGCCCGGCATCGAAGCCGTCTGTCAGTGGGTCGAGGCTTTGGCCGGAGGGTCGCCGCGTACGGTGATGGACCTGGCGCAGCATTTGGTCGATCGCGGTGCGGCCCGCCACGCGCGGGGCGCCTTCCGGCTTCCGAACGACCTGCGCGCACTCGATCTGCCCGAAACCTTTGAGGATACCCTGCAGGCGCAGGTCGAAGCGCTGCCCCCGGAGGCGCGGCAGGTGGCGACCACTCTGGCGTTGGCGTTGCCGCACGCGCCGCTGCCGGTCTCGGCGCTGGCGCAGCTGACCGGCGGTGGCTCGGCCAGTGGCTTCGAGGCCCTGGAGGTGCTCAACACACGGCGTATCGTCAGCGAGCAGGCCGAACACTACCAGCTCAGGCACGTGGGATGGACGCGGGCCTTGACTACGGGTTTGATCGATTCGGAGCGGCGCGAGCACCACGGGCGGTTGGCGCGGGCCTTCGCTGCGGTCGAGGGCGATCCGATGATCGTCGCCCACCATCTGCAGCAGGCCGAGCTCGACGGCGAGGCGCTGGAGCTGCTGCAGGAGCTGGGCCGTGAGCGCTTTCCACGCAGCGTGAGCCGTCCCGGCGACGCCCGCCGCGCGCGCATTCACCATGAGGTGTTGTCGCGGGCGCTCGAGCACGCGCGCTCCAACGATGCCAGCCCCGCGCAGCGCTACGTCCTGCTCGAACAGATCAATCGCCTGGCAGCGCACTACCACGTGCCCCATCGCTTCGACGAAGCCTTCGATCAGCTGTACTTCGACTGCGGCTTCGATCTCTGGGGCGAGCTGCAGGGCCTGGACGGACCGGCGCGCCTGACGCAGGCCACCGCCGCGGCCGCCGAACGGCGCAAGGCGCTACCGGTCGCGCAGCGGGGGCTGTCGCCAAATCGGGCGCTGACGAGTTTGGGGGCGGCCATCAGCGTGGCCAGCGGTCGCTACCTGAGCGAGCTCGACGGCCGGGGTCACGATCGCCTGGCCGACCTGCTCGAACCGCTGGCGGAGGCGTTTCCCCAGGTGCGTCAGGCCGTGGCCGTGCAGCGCGCCGGGACGCTATTGCTGCGCGGCATGGCGGCCCGTCCCGAGCCCGACAGCACCGCGCGGGACCTGTCGGAGCTTCTGCTATTGCAGAACTCGCTCACCGATGCGGAGTTTGTCGTCGGCGCCAACTACTACGTGGGGCTCGAGCAGGCGCGGCTGGGCAAGCCCGACCCGCGGCACGTGCGGGCGATCGAAGGCATGGGGGGCTCGCGGGACTTCGGCCGTTCATTGGCCCTGGTCTTTCATCTCTTCCAGGGGCGGGCCGTGGAGGCCGAGGCGGCCCGTGATGATCTGGACCGGCTCGAAGCGCGTGGCGCGGTGCGCGTGCATATCATCAACTCCCTGTTTTACGAACTCGAGGGTTGGGCGCTGCTGCAGCGGCTGGAACCACTGGGGCGGGCCCTGCGCCGGGTCGAGTTGATGGCCCACCGCTATCCGACCTGGGTACCGGTGCTGCACCTGGGCCTCGGCCACCGCTTGCGCTGCCGCGGTGAGCACGCCGCCGCCATCGAAGCCTACGAGCGCGCCGTCGAGTTGGCGCCGCCGGGCGAGCACCTGGCCTACACGGCGGCCGAGGCGGGCTTGCTGATGGCGATGAATGGGGCTGGCCAGTTTCAGGCCTTCGAGCTGCGGGCCGAGCGGGCCCTGGGCGAAATTCGGCGGCTGGACCTGCATCGGCTGGCGGAGGTTCAGATCCATGCCGAGCGCGCCCTGTGTCGGGCTCGCCTGGGCGACGCTCGCGCCACCGAGCGGCATCTGGAGCAGGCGCTCGGGCGCGGCGAGGCGCTCGAGATCGGTGGCTTGCCCATGTGCGCGGTGCTGGAGGTCTGCGGTCGGGCGGCTTTGGAGCTGGGCGACCATGGCCGGCTCGAGCGTCTGCGCGAGCGCCTGCGGGCGGTGGTCGCCGAAAGCCCCGGGCCTGTGCTCGAGGCGCGCCTGCGTCGCTTCGAGGCCGACATCGCGCGTTCGCGCGCCGGGGACTGAGCCACCGTCGCGCCACGGGGTCGACCACGATTCGAGGAGCGATGAGCTTCGGGGGCGCCATGCCGCCGTGCGTTGCCGGTCGATGGAGGACGCCCATGGGGGCACCGGCGCACAACGAGCGTGGGTGCAGACTTCGGCGGTCGACTCGATAGGCGGCGGGCCGGTCCCGGACTCGAGCGTGGGAGGCACGACGGCGCCCGTGGCCCTGGCTTTGCAGCCGCGCCGCGATTGGGTACAAGCATGGCCAGGATGGGCGCGGCCCCGCGACTGCTCGTGTGCCTGGCCGGTGCGTGCCTTTGGGTGAGCGCGGGAGCGAGGGCGCAGTCGGCAGAAGCGTTCCCGGTCGCTTCGGGTCAAGCGAGCGCACTGGCTCCGACCGAGGGCTCGCAGGAGTCGGCCGGCACCGCAGCCGAAGCAGCTTCGTCATCCGAAGCCGAGGAGGCTGCGGCGACCGAGACCGAAGATACGCCCGCGCCGCTGCCATCGGGCGTGGAGCGTCGCGAGGTGCCCGACTACGACGGCCGCCCGGACGACGCAGCGAGCGCTGGCGAAGTGCTGCTATGGGTGCCGCGGGTGGCCCTGTATCCGCTGTATCTCGTCAGCGAGATGGTGGTACGCCGTCCGCTCGGTGTCCTGGTCACCGCCGCCGAGAAGGGGCGCTGGGTGGCGCTGATGACCGACTTTTTCACCTTCAACGACGCCCATACCGTCGGCATCGTGCCCACCGCCTATTGGGAATTCGGTTTCAAGCCGAGCGTCGGCCTGTATTTCTTCGCCGACGACGTGATCGCCGACGGCAACGACCTGCGCCTGCACGGGGCTATCTGGCCGGGCGGCTTTCAGTCGGTGACCGTGATGGACCGCATCTCCAGTCCGGGAGGTGACTACCAGTTGGCATTGCGCGGAGGCCTCGAGATGCGTCCCGACTACGCCTACTTCGGTCTGGGCGCCGAAAACTCCGCCGATGATCGGGCGCGTTATGCGGGGCAGTCCTACGAGGCGGCGCTTGTCTTCGAGGCGGCCTTTTGGCGTGCCAGTCGCGTGGTCTGGGAGCTGGGTCCGCGCCACCGGGACTTCGACGCCGAAACCGGCTACGACACCATCAGTCTCGCCGAGGCCGTAGCCGATCCAGCGCATCCGATCGATGCCCTGCCGCCCGGTTTCGCTGGCGGTTATGCGATCTGGCGCAGCGGTCTGTCGCTCTCCATCGACTCGCGGCGGGCGTTTCCGGCCTCGGCTTCGGGCCTCAGGATGGAGCTTCGGGGCGAACACGCATTCGACTTGAAACATGCCTCCCGGCGCCACTTTGTCGGCTACGGCGCGGGCGTGGGGGGCTTTTTCGATGTTTACAACCAGCGCACCGTGGGGTTGATCATCGACCTGGACTTCGTCGATCCGCTCGCGGGGCAGGTGCCGTTCACGGAGTTGGTTCAGCTCGGCGGGGTGGAATCGATGCAGGGTTTTACCTCGGGGCAGCTGCTGGATCGCAGCTCGGCGCGGGCGCGCATCGAATACCGCTGGCCGGTCTGGATCTGGGCCGACATGGCGCTGCATTACGCGTTGGGCAACGTCTTCGGCGAGCATCTAGCGGGCTTCGAGTTCGAGCGCCTGCGTTCATCCTTCGGCCTCGGTCTGCGCAGCGCGCGCACCAGCCGGCCCGACCACGCACTGCGAATCGTGGTCGCCTTTGGTACTCGGCCCCTCGAAGAAGGCTTCGCGATCGACAACGTTCGCTTCGTGGTCGGAGGTCGCCGTGGCTTTTGAACGCACGCGTCTCCTGCTTCTCCTCGCGTCGCTCTGGGCGTTGTCGAGCTGTGCTTCGGAGCTACGGCGTTTCCCCCTGCGCGAGCCGCTGTGGAAAGATGACGACCAGGCCACCTTCGAAGCCATGCCCGAGGAGTACTACTCGCCCTTCGGCTGGGATGCCGCCGATCAAACCATCTTTCGTCCGATTTCGCGCTTCTTGGCGGTCGACCCGGCGGGCGAGGCGGAAAACGTCAACGCCTTCGACGAGGTGCCGGACTCGAGCTGGTTCCAAAACCGCATCGGGCGCTTTGGCATGACCCCCGAGGAGGTTTGGCGCGGCGCCTGCGACGGGCCGCCGCTGTCGCCGGACATGATCTGGACGATCAAGGACGCCAAGCCCGATGGGGCCAACCCCGGCTTCGTCATCAAGGCGGCCGACGGACGGCGCTATCTGTTGAAATTCGACGGCACCCGCCAGGGCGAGCGCGCCTCCACCGCCGACGTCTTCGGCTCGCGCATCTACCATGCGGCCGGCTACCACGCGCCCTGCAACCAGGTGGTCTTCTTCGATCGTTCGATCCTGGTCATGGCCGATGACGCCGAGAGCGAGAATGCGCAAGGTGAGACCGTCCCGATGACCTGGGACGATGTCGAGCGTGTCCTCAGCAAGAGCGTGGTGCTCGAGGACGGCCGCTACCGCGCCAGCGCGAGCCTGTATTTACCGGGGCGACCGCTGGGGCCCTTCACCTACCAGGGCCTGCGCGACGACGATCCCAACGACGCCATCCCCCATGAAGACCGGCGCGAGTTGCGCGGCGGTTATGTGCTGGCCTCGTGGCTGAATCACTTCGACACGCGCGAGCAAAATACCCTCGACATCTGGGTGGATGCCGGCGAGGGCCGCGGCTACGTGCGCCATTACTACCTGGACTTCGGCGATTGCCTCGGCAGCATGTGGAACTACGAGGGCATCTCGCGTCGCCTCGGGCATGCCTATTACCTCGACATTCCCTATGCCGTCGAAGACGCTTTCACTCTGGGTTTGGTTCGGCGGCCGTGGGATGCGCCGCGCCTGGGCCCCATGGGAATGAAGCTCGGCTACTTCGGTGTCGAGCGCTTCGTGCCCGAGGACTATCGCACGGGCTACCCCAATCCCGCTTTCGGCCGCGCCAGCGAGCTCGATAAGGCCTGGATGGCGCGCATCATCGCCGAGTTCAGCGAGGCCCACGTGGCAGCTGGGCTGCGGGCGGCGCGTAATACCGACGAGGCCTTGCGCAAGGAGGTGCTGCGCATCCTGATGGGGCGACGTGCCAAGCTGCTGTCGCGCTGGTTTTCGAAGCGCTCGCCGCTTTCGCATCCCGAGGTCGTCGGCGGTGCCGAGGGCGAGCTGCTGTGCGTGCGCGACCTGGCCATCGCCTCTGGGGTGGCGCGCTGGTCCGGCCGGCGCTACGCGGCGCGCGGGCACTTCGGTGAAGACCTGGCGCCGCGCTGGCTGCCGCGACTGCAGCGACCGGACGGTGAGCGTATCTGTGCACGGTTGCCACCGGCGTCGGCTGGCGCCGGGGCCGACTACCGCATCGTGGACTTCCTGATCGCGCCCGATTCCGGTGCGGCGCCAGGCCCCCTTCGCGTTCACCTCTACGGGCTGGCACAGGGCAACCGGGTGGTGGGGTTGGAGCGCCCCGAGCGCGCGCTGCCACCGGGCGGGTGACGGGTTATGCTGCGGCCATGGTAGCCGCCGGCCATGGTCGCCCGTCGCGCGTCGGCGATCGCGTGCTGGTGATCGGCGCTGGCCTCGCGGGCCTTGCCGCGGCCGACCGCCTGCTGGAGGCGGGCCTGGGCGTGACGGTCATCGATGCCTTTCCCGTAGCCGGTGGGCGCACCGCCAGCTTTGACGTGCCCGAGAAGGTGGCGGGCCTCGTGGCGGGCGACGTGGTCGAGCACGGACTTCACGCCTGGTTCCAGCACTACCATGCGGTGCACGGACTGATGCGCCGGGCTGGTCTGGCAAAGCCCGCGTTCTCCGGCCCGGGGCTGAGCTTTTGGAATCCGGAGCAGGGCCACGTGACGCTGTCGGGGGGGCCGGGCAAGTGGCTCAAGAGCGCGCTTGCGCTGCCGGAGGCGATGCGTGGGGATCGGCGCCAGGCGCTGGGTGCCCTGGCGCGGTTGGTCGCGGGCTTGACTTCGGCGCTGGGCGATCCCGTGCTCACCGACCGTCAGAGTGCCGCCCAGCTGCTGGCGGGCGCCGGGGTGCCGGTGGGCGCCATCGAGCGCGTCTTTCGGCCCTGCATGTACTCCTTGACCTCGCTGCCGCTGGAGGAACTCAGTGCGCTCGAAATGCTGCGCTGGATGTCGCGCATCCTGCCCGATCCGCGTATGCGCTGTGTCGACGGCGGAACCACGCGGGCCATGGCGGCGCCCATCGTCGAGTCCCTGCGCGCGCGCGGCGCCGACGTGCGCTTTGGCGTGGAGGTGCAGAAGTTGTCGCTCGACGCGCGCGGTCGGGCGCAGCTCTCGCTGGCCCCGGCGCCGGACCGCACGGGGCTTCGACACATCCTGGTCCCCGGCTTTGCGCCCGGCGAGCCCCCGGAGCCGGGGGGCTTCGATGCGGTCATCTGCACCTTGCCCTGGGAGCGCCTGCTCGCCCTGGGTGATACGGGGCTGTGGCGCTTTGCTCCGGAGTTGAAGAGCAGTCTCGACGCCCTCGACAATGTGCATCCGCTGAGCGTGCGGCTATGGTTCGAGCGGCCGATCGCGGGGGCCAGCGACGCCTATCTGCTGAGCGCGGGCACCGTCTTCGACGTGTTGCGGCCGACGCCCGAGCCAGCGCGCTATGGGGACATCCACCTGGTCGACCTGTTGGTTGAGGACATCGAGCGGCACTTGCCCGAACTCGGCTATGACCACGAGCGCATCGTGGAGCCCGGCGACCCCACTGGCCGCGTCCTTTCGCGCGTGCTCGAGGACCTGGAGCGGATCTTTCCCGGGCAGATCCGGGATAACCCCGTGCAGCGTTCCTTCCTGCACACACGGGAGGGCATCATCGCGTGCCGGCCGAGGCGCTGGTCGATGCGCCCGGCCGCCGACATCGGCTCGCGCCACTTCTACCTGGCCGGCGACTACACGCGCCAGCCCTACGGGGTGTGCATGGAGGGGGCCGCGCGCTCGGGGCAGATCGCGGTCGATGCCCTGCTCGGGAGGCCGTCGGCGGCGCTGAGTCCTCCGGCGTTCGGCCAGCTAGCTTACAGTTTACGGAGCCTATTCGAGCGGGTGTGAGGGCGCCTGGGCCGTTGGCTGCACCCGCGCAGCCAGCGTGCGCTCAGCTCACTGCATGTAGGGGCGGAAGTCGGTCGTGGCCGTCGTCGGCGCTCTGGAGCGGCGACCGGCTTGAAATCGCCGCAAGTTCGCGAGGGAGAGCGGGTTCAGCGTGACGTTACGGCGCCGAAGTCGTAGCCCAGCTACTTCGAGGCGCCGTGGCGGTGCGCTGGGCCCTCTAAACCCGCGAAGTTGCGGTGGTTTCAAACCGATCACCGCTCTGGGCTCATGGCCCCATGGGGGCAAGCGTCGCGAGATAAGGCCCTCGCGGCGCATGGGTGCGTCCGCTGTTCGAGGGCTGCCAGGAGGGCGGGCCGACCACGCGGCGCGATCTGGACTGGGATGTGGACGTGCCGGACGGCACCACCGTGGTGTTCCTGGTGCGCCCGGCCGACAGCGTCGAGGAGCTGGACAGCGCCGAGTGGTTCACCGCTCGCTGGAGCGGGCCAGAGCGCCGGCAAGTGCATCGAGGTCGAGGTGCGGCTGGTCCCCACCGAGGTGGGCAGTGAGTCCAAGGGTGGCTGCTCGTTCACCGATGCCATCTCGCCGCGCGTGAAGACCTTCACCGTCTCCTACGAGTGTGACCCGGACCTGGGCTGAGCCGCGCCGCAGACCGCCAAGGCCAGCTCCCGGCTGCGCAGGTAAATTATGTGGCTGCCGGTGGGAATGCAGCCTACCGGCACCGATCGCTACTGTAGGGGTATCGGCGGTGGTGTATGCTCTTGCATGTGGAGGTTTCTATGCGCGGATTGGGAACTCTGGTAGCGGGTTTATTCCTCGTTATTGTAATCGGTTGTGGAAGCGGTGAGGGCGACTCGGGTCTGACCCTGGGCGGCACTCCGGCCGCCGTGCCCGGATCGATGACGTCCACCGACGCGAACGCGGACATCGCCCCGGCGGGGTCCACGGGGGCCGCCGGGGCGATGTCGATGTCGATGGCCCTGACCGCCGACGGGATGCAGACGCCGGCCACCGGCGAGATGTCGGACGGAACAGACGGCAACACGGGCGGCACGGGCGGCACCGGCGACACCTCCTCCGGCGGCGGCACGCCGTCGCCCGCAGGTGCGCCCTGCACCGGCAAGCCGGGTGCCCCGGGCACCAACAGCCACAGTGTGATGAACGGCGCGCTCAATCGCACGTACATCGTGCACATCCCCGAGTCGCTCGATCCCAACGCAGCCGCGCCGGTGCTGTTCGTGCACCACGGTTTCACCATGAGCGGGCAGGTCATGGTCGACTTGACCGGCTTCAAGGGGATCGCCGATCGCGAGGGCTTCATCGCGGTCTTCCCCGACGGCGCGGGCGCCACGCCCTGGAACGTGGGCACCGGGGTCTGCGGCGTGGGCGGCGCCGTGGCCGGCGTGGAGGACGACTTCGGCTTCGTCGACAAGATGCTCGACGCCATCGAGGCAGACCACTGCGTCGACCGGGAGCGCGTGATGACGACCGGCTTCTCCATGGGCGGCTACTTCAGCAACCACATCGGCTGCCAGGAGGGCGGCAGCAAGATCCGCGCGATCGCGCCCCACTCGGGTGGCACCTACTCGGGCGACTGCAGCGGTGCGCCGCTGCCGGTGATGCTGCTGCACGGCACGGGCGACGCGCTGATCACGCCCGACTGCGGCACCGGCGCGCGCGACCTGTGGGTGCAGCGCAACGGCTGCTCGTCCGAGTTCGAGACGCGCCCCGTGATGGGCGGGCACTGCGAATGGCACAACGGCTGCCCCGAGGGCGGGCAGGTGGTGATGTGCCTGTTCGACGGCATGGCCCACGCCTGGGCCGGCGCGCCCCAGGGCCTGTATGGCTCGGGCCCGGCCTTCGACGACGCCTCCGAGCTGATCTGGGACTTCTTCAAGCAGAACCTATAGCCGCGTCTCGCGGTCGTCGGAGCGGCACCGGGCGGCTGGCGGCTGGCGGCTGGCCGCCCGGTGCCGCTCCGACGACCTACGCGGGGCGTGGCGGTGCTATGCTCCCCGCGTGGTTACGCCGGGGTCTCCGTCTCAGCACTGCTACTCCATGCGACTGCTCACACCCTTCGTGCGCCTGCTGCGGCGCTACGAGGGGTTCCCGCTGGAGCTGCTGGAGGGGCTGGACGACACCGACCCGGACGAGCGCATCCCGGCCGCGACCATGCACGAGCTGCTGCGGGGCGCGGTCGAGATCACCGGCGACCCGGACCTGGGTCTGAAGGCGGCGCGCGAGATCACCCAGGGCGACTACGGGGCCCTGGAGTACGCGGCCGCGTCGGCTGCCACCTTTGGCGATGCGCTTTGTGTGGTCGCCCGCTACACGGCGCTCGTGAACGACGCCCTGGAGTTCACCTTCGAGCTCGATGCCGATCCGGTGGTGATCCGGGTCGACAACGCGCTGGTGCTGCCACGGGCAGCCGAGGACTTCGAGCTGGCGGCCTTCTCGGTGGCGGCCTCCCTGCGCAACCCGGGCGGCCTGCCGACCGCCCCGGAGGTGCACTTCATGCACCCCGAGCCGGAGGACACCTCCGAGTACGCCATCACCTTCCCGAACGCGACCGTGCGCTTCAGCCAGCCGGTCTGCGCCTACGTGCTGACCCGCGACTACTTCGATCGCCCGCTGCCCGCGGCGGACCCGAACCTGCACCGGGTGATCCGCAAGCACGCAGATCAGCTGCTGGCCGAGCTCCCCGCCTCCGAGTCGTTCACCTCGCGTGTGCGCGACCTGCTGATGAAGGAGCTGAGCGGCGGTAACCCCAGCGCGCCCCACATCGCGCAGCAGCTGCACATCAGCTCGCGTACGCTTACGCGCCGGCTCGAGCAGGAGCGCACCAGCTTCAAGGAGCTGCTCGACGACCTGCGCCGCGCGCTCGCCCTGCGCTACGTGGGCCACACCGACCTGGCGCTCTCCGAGATCGCGTTCCTGCTCGGCTTCTCGCAGGTGGCGGCCTTCCATCGCGCGTTCAAGCGCTGGACCGAGCAGACGCCGATGGAGCACCGCCGCGAGCGCCGCGGCTGACGTCCCGCCGCGCACGGACACCGCGCCGATGGCGGCGACGGCAGCTCGTGGCAGGGCGGCTCCACCGCCGGCGGCATCGGTCGCATGCGCTTGACGGCTTCGAGCGTATGCGCCGGCTGACCCTGACGGGCGTGGCGACTGCGAGGCCACGGCATCGGTCGCCCGATCCCTGCGCATGTATGGAGCCCATAGCCCGCGCGGCTCGGGCCTGCACGGCTGCGACGCCCGCAGCGCGGAGCCAGGGCGGGTGCGATCTCAGTCGCGCGCGTTTCCATGCTATGGATGGTGCCGGCATGCCCCGCTGCGAAACGAGCCCGTGGAAACTTGTCCTGATCGCCATCTGTTGCTCCGCAGCCGCCTGCACCGAACTCGAAGCCGACAGTCTCGGGGCGACCGACGCCGGCGGTGACGCGAGCGACGCAAACGCCTCGACGGAGGATGCCGGGCGCGACGCCCAGTGCGACGCCCTGGCTTGCGGCGCCAACTCCACCTGCGTCGGTGAGCCCGGCGCCTGCCAGTGCGTCGCCGATCACGAACTGGTGGGAGACGCCTGCGTTCCCATCGACGACTGCGCCGACGCACCCTGCGTGCGCGGGACCTGTGTGGACCTGCCCGCAGATTTCGAGTGCGCCTGTCCGACCGGTTGGACAGGCAAGAGGTGCGACGTGGACGGATGCGAGAGCACCGAATGTGATGTCGGCGAGAGCTGCATCACGGGGCCCACCTGTGTGCCCACGTGCAGCCTCGACAGCAGCTGCGCCGTCGGCGAGCGCTGCGTGGACGCGGGCGACTGCGGTGACGACATCTGCAAAAGCGGCGTGTGCCACCCCGGCTGCGCCAGCTCCTGTGACGATGCCGCAGTCTGCGTGAAGGACGCGGACTGCGCGAGTGACTACTGCGCGAGGGACGACGCGAGCGCGCTGACCGGCGTGTGCCGCCCGGCCTGCGCGCGCGCAGGCTGCGCGACCGCCGAGCCCTGTACCCGCAGCGCCGACTGTTCGGACGCAGCGTGTAGCGGCGGACTGTGCCAGCCCAGCTGTGGAACGGCATGCCAGCCGGGCGACGCCTGTGCCGTCAGCAACAACTGCGCGGGAACCGACATCTGCGACGACGCCGACCACGTGTGCCTGACCTCGTGCAGCAACGCCTCCGGCGACTACCAGCTCACGACGGCCGCGGACGTCACCAACGCACGCTACTGCTGGCAGATCGATGACCCGCTCGTGATTTCGGCCAACTTCGCCACCCTCACCGCCGATCAGCTGCCGTTTCTCCAGGAAGTGACCGGGTCGTTGTTCATCCAAGGCTTCACGCTGGTCGAGATCACGCTGCCGCGGCTACGTCAGATCTCCGGCAGCTTTGCCGCTGGAAACAGCGGCGTACAGCGCCTGATCTTTCCCGCGCTCCAGCAGATCGGCACGACGGGGCTGACCGGCACGGACTTCACGATCGGCCTGTCGGTCGCGACCGAAGTGGACATGCGCGCCCTCGAGACCGTGTCCGGCAACCTCACGATCTCCAACGCGCCAGACCTTACCACCTTGCGCTTCGACTCCCTCGGGGCGGTGCAGGGGTCGTTCCAGATCGCCAGCTCGAGCGCGATCACGACGCTTAACCTGAGTTCGCTCGACATGCGCTTCGACATCAGCGGCGACATCACCCTCAGCGACCTGCCCGAGATTCCGTGGACCACGTTCACGCCGTTCATCCTTCCGCTCAACGGCAACGAGTCGGTGACCAACGTAGGCTGCGACACGACGAGCCCCTGCAACTGTGACGGCGACACGAGCTGCGTGCCTTGATCGGCTTTGCCATGGGCCCAGCGCGGCTTGCGGACGTGGTCGCTCGAAGCGATGTCCCTGTCGTGCCCGGGCATCTGCGGGACGGGGGGCGTGCTGGAGGAGATCGCCGGCGATGTGGCTCTGGTCGTGAACACCGACGACCCCGAGCGAGCGGTGTGTGGGATGGGCGCGGGGATCTCGGCGTTGCTGGGCAGCAGGGCGGCGTGAGCGGGCTCAGCGCGGATCGCGCTCCCCATCGGCGTCCGTTCGGCGCTCGGGTGTGGCGACGACGGGGAGCAGCTGGGCGGCTCTGGCTGCGATGCCGCTACCTCCACGCGCGACGGTAGCGTCGCCGGCGCGGTCGCACCCCACTTCAGCGTGGTGGCCGCGAGCGACCCGTGCGAGGTGGCGGGTTGCGTGTTCGACGGCGAGTCCGGCTGCAACGTGGTGCGTTGTCCCGAGCTGAGCCGTCCCGCCGAAAACGTCCTGGCAGCTTTCGCGGCTATCGCGAGGCGCCAGCTCCCCGGCCCCGAAATCGTCCTGGCCCCTTCCCGCAGCCTGCCCTGGCGCCCCGGCTACAGCCCCGCCAGCGTGTTTGGGGCGATCATCAAAAGGAGGCGGTCCTGCTCCAGGGCGTCGTAAATCGGGTCGTAGATCAGGGCCAGCGCTCCATTCTGGCAGCGCACCAGCTTGCGCGGGGTGCCCGAGATGCCTTCGAGGACCAGGCGCCCGCTTTCGGTGAAGGCGTCGCGGTCGAAGGCGATGAGCTCGAGGTCCTCGAGCAGGCTGCCGTCTGGCGCGGCGACCATGTAGACGCGGTCGCCCGCGCGGTCCGAGACCAGCGGGGCGCGCAGGCCGTAGTCGCCCATCAGGGTGTGGGTGCTGGGGTCGGCGGCCTGGCCCGATGCCAGCAGCAGCCACTGACCGTCGTAGGCGAGCTGGCGCGAGAAGTCGGAGAAGACGTTGTCGGTTCGGGTGCCCGGCGTGATGCCCGAGGCGTCGAGGGCCAGGGTGGTGAGGGTGGCGGCGGTGGTGCTGGTGTTTTGGGCGTAGGCTACGCTGGCGCTGGCGACCGCGATCTCGTCGGTGTCGAGCCAGGTGGGCGGCGGCGTTCCCACTTCGGCGCCCGCCTCGAACATGTGCAGCTCGGTAAACTGGGCGGACTGGGCCGAGGCGCTGAGCACCGCGAGCAGACGCGAGGGATTGCCCGGAACCACCTCGAGGTCGTAGGCCTGCTGCGGATCGCCGAACTCCGAGGTGGGCAGTGGGTGGCGCGCGAGCTCGCTTTGAGTCGTGAGGTCGACCTCGACGATGGCGAAGCTTTGGCGCGCGCCGACGTGCAGCCGGCTGCCGTCGTCGGAGACGGCCAGCACGCCGGCCGGTTCGTTCAGCGCGAGGCTGAAGTCGACGCTGCCGAGGCCGTCGCCCGCCGCGTTTCCGCAGGAGATGGCGACCACGGAGTTTTCGTGGGCCGGCGAGGGGCTGCCGAGGGAGACATAGAGGCGGTCGCGGCCGGGGTCGGCGACGATGTCGAAGGCCGGCAGACGCACCAGCTCGACTCCGGCCAGCGACGATTCGCCGAAGTCGTAGTCGGGCACTCCCGGGCCCCATGGCTCGCATTCGCAGGGGCCGACTTCACCGTCGGGCAGGCATTCGCGCACGCTCGATAACCCCGAGTCACAGGTGCACGCCTCGGACTCGCCCGGCACACAGCCCTGGGCGGCCAGGCCGCCGCTGATCTGAACGTTGGCTGGCTGTTCACTTCTGGTTGATGAGTTCGGAGCGCCGGCATCGTCCACCGCTCCGGCATCATCCGATGGGTCAGCAGCGTCGTCCCCGGAGCAACCTGGAGCTGCGATAATGGCGCTGGCGAAGAGCAGTGCAAAAAAACGCATCCGAGCCCTAAGTATAGCGTCATCGCATGGACGCTGCTGCGTTGCCCCGCTTCACTGCGGGCGATACGCTAGTACTTCGATGCCATCGAAGGCGCGTTCGGCGGAAACACTTCTGAGCACATGTAAGGCTGGGTGGAGGATTGGCCTGCTGTGGGGCTGCTGCGCCTTTTTGGCGTGTGTTGGAGACTCCGGATCGAATGGGAGCGACGCCGGCAACGGCGGCGTGGGTGGTGACGGGCCGGTGCAGGTGCCCACAGGTCCCGTGGTCTCGGTGGGCAGTGCACCCAGCGACGATCCAAACGCCGAGCCCTTCGTGCAGGGGCATGTGCAGGGACGCGTTCCGCTTCAGGGTGAGCCCGAAAGCTTTTCGGCCGTGGTCAGCACGGTCCACTACGACCGTTGCCATTTCGATCAACTGCAAGCTTTCTCGAGCGGCGGCTTCGAGCTTTTTGAAGCGCCGGCGCGCGTGGGCCAACAGGACACCGGATCGGTCGGCGCCAGCGGCGGCTCCCTCGGTGCGGGCCTGAGCCGCGTCGAGATCACCCGCTTCGACCAGGTTGCCATCGAAGGGCGCCTCGACGGGCGGCCCTTTGTGCTCGACACCTGCGGTCACTTTGGGCAGAGCGACCTGAAGCTCCAGGGCTGCCTGCTCGACGAGGCCATCGATCCCACGGGCATCGCGCTCTCGCCCGAAGGACGCCTCGCGGTCGCCGACTTCGATGCGCGCGTCCGCGTCTTCAAACGCAGCGCCGAGGGACCGGAGTGTCGCTATCAGCTCGATGTCGAATATGGCAACGGTGGCGAGCTCGGCATCGCGAGTCTGGTGCGCGCCCTGGCGTTCGACGGCCAAGAGCGGCTGTACGGCTCCAGCGAAGGTGGCCTCGACAACTGGGAGCCGCCCGGCCATGTCTTTATCGCTGAGCCCGGTGGTGCGCTGAGAGCTTGCCGCAACAACAGCGAGGCCTCGGCGGTCGTCACCGACGCGGCCGGGGAGCGTCTGACGGTGCTGCGCGATGGCAGCGCGGCGTTCATCTACTGGGGCGCGGCCGGCGAGTGGAAGATCGTCACCGACAGCGGCGCCTTCGGCGACGGTTCCATCGCCTGTGAAGCCGGCAAGAGCAGCAGCGGCGATCCATTCTACACGGCGGCCCTGGGCGTCCATGACGGCGGGCTGCTCTTCCTGCGCCGCCAGGGCGATCCCTTCGAGGGCATCTTACGGGCGGAGGTCACCGATCTGGAGTTGCAGCCGCTGTTGCGTTTCGGTGGAACCACCTCGGGGGCTGGCAGCCTGGGCTTTGCCGACACCCGCGCTGGCGCCCGTTGTCCGCCCGGCTACTGCATGGCCAACTCGCAGGGGCTCTCGATCTTCGACGCCCAGGGCGCGCCGCGGATTTTCTTGCGCTGGAGCAGTGAGCTTTCAGCGGGGGTACAGACCCGGGTGGCAGCTGCCATCGAGGGCAACGCGGGCGACGCCTTCTTTCTGCTCAGGCTCGAGGCGGGGTGGCTTGGGGTGCGCCTGTCGCCCGCGGGGTGAAAACGTCCTGGCAGCATTCGACGGCAGCATTCGACGGCATTGGCGTCCTGCCCATGGTTGTCCTGCGCGCGTCGCTCACGGCCGGCCGAGCTTGGCGCGCGCCTGTTGCAGCATCTCGACCAGCGCCTTGCGCGTTTGCTCCGCCGTCGTGACCGGCTGGGGAAACGCCAGGCGCACCGGTCGCGGCCCCTCGGCAGTGATCGCCGACATCTCGAAGCCGTAGCGGTCGACCTGGGTCATGGTCGCTTCTTCGATCTCGGTGGCCTTTGAGAACGCGTGGCAGTAGGCGACCAGCGCATCGGCGTGATCGGCGTTCATGTGCTCGAGGATGCCGGCCGCCGCGTCGGCGAGGGGGTCGGCCTCGGCCTGCAGCCAGTCGTCCTTGGCGACCCAGCTCATGCGCCCGTAGCCGCCGATGTAGCGCAGGGAGTGCAGGGTCATGCGCCAGAAGGAGAAGTCCTTGAAGTCGCAGTAGTACTCGGCCGAGGGGTGGGCGGCCAAAAAGGCCGTGCGCGCGCTGCCGTCGTCGCCCGGCTCGGGAGCGCACTCGCCCAGCAGCGTGACCCGGCCGTTGGCGAGGGGGTCACCGGCGCCATCCTCGGCGACCACCAGGGAAGCGCGCCGGTCCTTGCGGAGGTTTCGGGTGTGCTCGGCCAGCTCGCTGATCAGGAAAACCGGTTCGCCGGCGTCGAAGGCCAGGGTCACGAAGGAGCCGTAGGGATGGCCGGGTGGATCGAGGGCCACGGTGCAGAGGGTGCCGGTGGTGATGCCGCGCACCATGGTGCGGGCGCGCTCGGCGTGGCTGGGGGTTGCGACCTTGGGATCGTAGAGGGGCTCGGGGGCATCGCCGGAGGGGCGGGCGTGGGCGTCGTTTGTCATGGGGTTCCTGTGGCGCGGCGGGGGACTTGGTTCGGGTGTGGCTGCTGAGAACGTCCTGCTGAAAGCGTCCTGGCAGCTTTCTTGGGGCGGGGAAAAGAAAACGGCGCGTCCCTGGATGGGGACGCGCCGTTTTCCGTGCTAGCGGCTCGCGCTTACAGCCCGAGGGCTCCGGTCACGCCGGCCGCGGCGCTGATGCTGCCTTCGAGGCGGCCCGCCGAGCCGCCGATGACGCCGGCAACTTTGCCAGCTTCTGCCAGGGCGCACTTGACACCAAAGGCGACCCGCAGGTTGCCGTCGGCGATTACGCCTGCGGCGGCGTCAACGCCACCCTGGATCGCGGCAGTTGCCGAGGCGCCGAGGTCGGCGCCGGCGCTGGCCACCAGCTCGGCCTTCTTGATGGACGCCAGCAGGGCCGGCAGTCGCACCGAGAGGTTTTCGAGGGCAGCCACGAAGCGGGCCTGGGCCATGGCGTCGACGCCAGCCTTGAGCTGGTAGTCGATGCGAACCCGCGGCGGCGTGCACTCGACGTTCATGCTGGCCTCGGCCTTCACGCTCGCCTCGCACTCGGCGCTGACCATGGGCGGTGTGACTTCACCGTCGCAGCTGGCGTCGCACATGACCGAGCCGCCCGCCTTGGCCTCGCAGCTGGCGCGGATGCCGCCTTCGCAGCCTCCGTCGGGGTTGGTGACGGTGCACTCACCCTTGCAGGTGCCGGTGCACTCGGCTTCGGCCGCAAGCTCGGTCTCGCAGCTGCCGGTGCACATGCCGCTGCACTTGCCGGCGCACTGGGTTCCGCCGCTGTCGGAGTAGGCCGAGCACTCGCCGTCGCAGGTGCCGTTGCAGGTGCCGCCGCAGCTCGCGGCCGCGTCCAGCATTACCTCACAGCTGCCCTGGCAGGTGCCCTCGCAGGCGACCGAGGGGGCGGTGACGGTGCACTTGAGATCAGCTTCGGCGTCACAGCTCACGTCGGCGCTGGCTTCGACCTCACAGCCGCCCTCGCAGGCCACCATGACGCTGCCCGGGTCGGCCATGGCTTCACAGCGGGCCTGGGCGTCGAGCGAGGCGCTGACGTCGGCTTTGCACTCGGGTCCGGCGGCCTCGATGGTGAGGCTGCCTTCGACGTTGGCGGAGATCTGGGCCTGGAGCGCGGCTTCCAGATCCGCGTCGGCCGCGATGCCGAAGTCGGCACGGATGCCTTCGATCTCGGCGTTGATGCCGGCGCTGATGTTGTCGGCCTTGCCCTGGAAGTTGATCACCGACTGGAAGAAGGCGTCGACCGAGGCCACGCCCGAGATGGAGGCATTGCCCTCGGCGATGCCGCCGCCTTCGCAGTTGATGTCGATGCCGCATTGTTCCGCGAGCAAATCGCCACCGGGAAGGTCCGGTAGGCCCGAGTCGCCGAGTAGATCGGTCCCCGGAAGCCCGCTGTCATCGCCACAGCCCGTCAGTGTTATGCCGGCAAGCGCCAGCGCCAAACCCAAGAATCGGTTGTTCATACGCAACATGGTCGTATCTCCTATTTCCCGGGTTCCGTCCTAGAGCCCCAGCGCGGCGGTGAGTTCCGCCGAGGCGCTGATGCTGCCCTCGAGAGCCGCGCTGGAATCCGCAACGACGGTTCCGACGGCACCGATTTGCTTGACCGCGCAGGCCAGGCCGATGGCGATGCGGGCATTGCCCTCACCCGCCGCGTCGGCCGCGCCCATGATCGCCGTCTGAGCGCTGCCGCTCAGGTCGGCGCCGGCATCGACCGCCAGCTCCGCACGCTTGATCGACGCCAGCAGCGCCGGCAAGCGTACCTTCAGGTTCTCGAGCGCCGCCTCGAAGCGCGCCTGCGCCTGGACGTCGACGCTGCCGCCGACGGCGAGCTCGTAGTCGATGGCCACGCGCGGCGGGGTGCACTGCACGTTCATCTTGGCCTCGGCTTTGACGCTCGCCTCGCACTCCACACTGGCCGACGGCGGGGTGATTTCGCCGTCGCAGCGGCCGTCGCACATGACCATGCCGCCGGCCTTGGCCTCGCAGCTGGCGCGGACGCCGCCTTCGCAACCGCCCTCCGGGTTGGTGACCGTGCACTCGCCCTTGCAGGTACCCTCGCAGGTGGCCGACGCCGCCAGCTCGGTCTCGCAGCTGCCCATGCACATGCCGTCGCACTTGCCGGCGCACTCGGCTTCGCCGCTGGCGTTCTTGACGTAGGCATCGCAGCCGCCGCTGCAGCTGCCCTTGCAGGTGCCTTCGCAGCTGGCCGCCGCGGTCAGCTCCACGTCGCAGCTACCCTGGCAGCTGCCCTCGCAGGCCACCGATGGAGCGGTCATGGTGCAGTTGAGGTCCGCCTCGGCGTCACAGCTCACTTCGGCGCTGGCTTCGACCTCGCAGCCGCCGCTGCACTCCACCATTGCGCTGCCGGGATCGACTTCGCCCTCGCAGCGCGCCTTGGCGTCGAGCGAGGCGCTGACGTCGGCCTGGCAGCGCGCCGGTTCGGCCTCGATGCTCAGCCCTGCCGTCAGGTTGGCGTCGATCTGCGCCTGGAGCTCGGTGGCCAGGTTGGCGTCGGCGGCGATGCCGAAGTCGGCGCGGATGGCGGCCAGCTCGGCGTCGATGCCCCCGCTGACGTTGGCCGCGGTGGTTTGAAAGTTGATGACTGAGGCGAAAAACGCGTCGACCGAAGCCACGCCCGAGACCTTCGCGTTGCCCTCGGCGATGCCGCCCGCCTTGCATTCGATGTCGAGCCCGCATTGTTCTGCGAGGTCCGCCAGCGATTGCGCCTGCTGCGTGGTTGCGACCTCGGGCCCCTTGGCCTCGGCCGCTTCGCTACAGCTGGAAGCGCCAAGGGCCAGGGCGCCGATCGACACCGTGGTCGCCAGCCGTCCTACAAGCCTATATCTAAAGCCTATCGTCACGTTCTTTTCTCCTCCCGCAGCGACCGCGGGAGTGCGGGGCTGCCGTTGGCAAATGCGAGTCTGCGTGCGGAGCGGATCATTTCACCGGGATCCCCCCGGTGCAACAGCCACTTCGAGCGCAGAACGCAAAGCGAGTTGAAGTCCATCGGAAGGACGCGACGCAAGGAGCGCGCCAGGTATTCATCGAAGCGCAGCTTTGATGACATTGGCCTACATGCCCGGAACCGACTTTTCCGGTGAAATGCTAGCCCGGGTTGGGAAGCGATGGCTTGCGAAGCGAGCGCTCGTGTTTTGGGATGCGCGCGACACGGGGTCTCTACTCTGATCTTCCTGTCGCGGTGCTGAACAACGATTCCCCATAAAAGGCGTACCGCAATCTTTGTGTACGGGGTCGGGGGCGTCGACTGGGGACGACCGCAGAGGCGTCGTCGAAGTTGCACAGCACCGCGGCCGATGAAAGGATCGGCGTTTCGAAACCGCAGGGCCCCGATCGGCGCGTGCCGACGTGGCGAGTATGCGGGAGGAGACTGAACGTGATGATAGGCTTTGGACATGGGCACTTGAGACGGGTCACGTTACTCGCCTCGCTTTGCTCCCTGGCCCTTGGCGCTTCCAGCTGTAGCGAAGCGGCCGAGGCCATGGGACCCGAGGTGCGGACGACCCGACAGGCGCAGCTTGGCGATCTCCCCGGCGTGGGCGATCTGGCCGAGCAATGCGGTTTGGACATTAACTGTGAGGCAGGTGGCATCGCCGAGGGCAATGCGTCCATCTCGGGCGTGGCCTCGGTGGACGCGTTTTTCGGCGCGGTCATCAACTTCCAAAACACCGCCTTGAGCGTGGCCGGCGGCATCGACGCCGAGCTCGAGGCGATCCGGGCCGACTTCGGCATCGAGGCCGGCACCGAGCTGAGCGCGGGCATCATGGCCCAGGCCAGCGCGCACCTGGAGGGTGGCTTGACCATCGAGGTCGAAGAGCCGCGCTGCGAAGTCGACGCCTCGGCCACGCTCGACGCCCAGGCCAAGTGCGAGGCCATGGTCGATCCGGGCAGCGTCATGGTGGCCTGCGAGGGCGGCTGTGAGGTCGAAGCCAGCGCCGAGGTGAGCTGCGACGCCGAGGCGGACCTCAACTGCACGTTGAAGGCTCCGTCGGTCGCCTGCTCGGGCGAGTGCAAGGGCAGCTGCACGCTCGAGGGCTCGGCGGCGGCCGACTGCAGCGGCACCTGCAAGGGCGGCTGCAACGGCAATTGCTCGTTGATGAACGCCAGCGGCGAGTGCGAGGGCAAGTGCGAAGGCACCTGCACCGGCAGCTGCGAGATGGAGCTGGAGGTCGCGGCAAGCTGCGAGGGTAGCTGTTCCGGCGAGTGCACGGTGCAAAACCCCGAGGGCGGCTGCGAAGGTGGTATCCGCGCTGAGTGTAAGGCCAAGGCCGGTGGCATGGTCATGTGTGACGGCCGTTGCGACGGTGAGGTCACGCCGCCCAGCGCCAGCGCCGAGTGCGACGCCAGCGTCAAGGCGGAAGCCAGCTTGAACGTGGAGTGCAAGCCGCCGAGCATCCGCATCGACTACGAGCTGGCCGTCGGCGGTAACGTCGATGTGGAGGCCCAGGCCAAGTTTGTGGCGGCGCTGGAGAACCTGAAGGTTCGACTGCCGAAGCTGAAGGCTGCGCTGGCCAAGGCCGACCTGGTCGCCAAGGCCGGTGCGGGCCTCGCGGCGTCGGCTGATGGCGCGGTCAAGGGCGCCATCAATACCTCGCTCGAAGGTGACGTCAGCCTGCAGGCCAAGTTCGGCCTGGGCTGTGCGCTCATGGAACTCGGCGCCGTCGAGGGCGCGATCAGCACGGCTTCGGGGCGGCTTTCGGCCAGCGTCGATGCGTCGGTTGAACTTACCAGCGGGCTGGGCCTGTGAACCCCAATCGAGGAGATGAAGCGATGAAACGCAAGATGATTCGTTCGATGGGGCTCTTGGCGAGCACGACGCTGCTCGCGCTCTACGGCTGCGGTGACGACAGCGGTGGTGGCGGCGGCGGGCCGCTCGGCTCCATCGCCAAGGAGTGCGGAATCGATGTCGACTGCGAGGCCGGTGGCATCGCCGAGGGAAACGCGTCCATTTCGGGCGTGGCTTCTGTCGACACCTTCTTCCAGTCGGTGATCAACTTCGAGGCGGCGGCCAACGGCGTCAGCGCTTCGATCGAGGCCGAGCTGGACGCCATCCGCGCCGACTTCGGCATCGAGGCCGACGCCGACATCGGAGCTGCCCTGAAGGCGCAGTTCGACGCCAACCTGGAGGGCGGCTTGACCGTCCAGTACGAGGCGCCGGAGTGCAAGGTGGACATCCAGGCCTCGGTGGAGGCCACAGCCCAGTGCGACGCTGAGTTCGACCCCGGCAGCGCCATGGTCAAGTGCGAGGGCAAGTGCGAGGTGGAGGCCAGCGCCAGCGTCGACTGCGGCGCCGAGGTGATGGCTTCGTGCACCTTCCAGGGCCCGAGCATCGAGTGTAGCGGCAGCTGTCGCGGCAGCTGCACGCTGGAGGCCGAGGCGGCTGCCGACTGCAGCGGTACCTGCAAGGGCGGCTGCGACGGCACCTGCTCGCTGATGAACGCCAGCGGCGAGTGCGAGGGCAAGTGCGAAGGCACCTGCATGGGCAGCTGTGAGCTCGAGCTGGAGGCTTCGGCCACCTGCGAGGGCTCGTGCAACGGCGAGTGCGAGATGCAGGCGCCGGACGGCAACTGCGAAGGCGCCGTCAGCGCCAGCTGCGAGGGCAGCGCCGACGCCATGGTGGAGTGCGAAGGCAGCTGCGAGGGTAGCGTCGAGCCGCCCATGGCCAAGGCCGAGTGCCAGGCCAGCGCCAAGGCCGAGGCCAGCATGAACGCCGAGTGCAGCCCTCCGCGCCTGGCCATCGACTACCAGTTGAGCGCCAGCGCGAGTGCTGAATTCGTGGCGGCGCTGGAGAACCTCGACGTGCGGCTTTCGGCCCTGGCCACCGCCATGGGCAAGGCCGAGTTCGTGGCCGATGCTGGTGCTGATTTGAGCGCATCGGCCGAAGGCGCGGTCAAGGGCGCCGTGGACGCGCTGGCGGGTGGCGAAGGTGAGGCCAACCTGCGGGTGTTCTTCGGGCTGAAGTGCGCCGTGGGTGAGCTCAAGACCGTGCAGTCGGTGATCGCCGACAGCGGCTCGAGCCTCAGCGCCAGCATGAGCGCCGCGGGCGATGTGACCAGCGCGGTCGGCATCTGACGCGCGAGGCGTAGCCACGGAAGACGGCGCGTCCCGCTTGGGGGCGCGCCGTTTTCTTTTGGGCGACGTGGGGGCAGGGGACTCGAGGTGGAGGGCGTTTTGCGGCTGCGGCAGCAGGGGCTATCTTGCAGGGAGTTCTTGGGAGGTGCCGTGAAAGGGCTACGAGCGGATTTTTGAGCGATCTTCGCAGCGGTGTTGGGCTTCGGGGTGTTGCTGTCGAGCGCGTGCGGCGATGGAGGCGATGGTTCCGCTGCGGCTGCCACGTCCGAAGCCAGTGCCGGTGGGACGCCTGCTCTCGGTGGCGGTGCTGGTGGGGTGCTCAACTACCCTCGGACTCGAGGCCCAGCTTGCTGGCAGTTCAATTGACCGAGTACCGTTTGTCCCCGTGCCCAACGCTCTCCGCGCCGTCTTGTTCGGATTCGCCGGCCTTGCGATATTCGCCGCGGTGGGCTGGTACGCCGGACTTCTCGAAGCTCTGCTGATCGAGCGATTTCTTCGCAAGCCGGCGCAGCAGAACCTCGCCCATCAGCTGATGGAGCACCCCCCCATGGCCGCCGAGCGAAGACCCGACATTCGCCCCTTCACCCGCGCCATTGACCAGCTGTCCCCCGCGCGCCGCAAGGCCATCGCCGAACTCGTGGAGGAAGCCGGGGTGGAAGAGCTTGGGCCACGTCTCCGCAGTGGCTCGCTGACGGCGCATGAACTACTCCTCCACACCGTCGCTCACATCGGCCGTGTCGATGCCACGCTGCGCAGTGTCAGCGAGCTCGATCCCGACGCCCTCGCGGTCGCTGCCGAGCTGGACGCCTCCCCCCCCAGCATCGAACGCCCGCTGCACGGCATCCCGGTGCTGGTAAAGGACAACATCGCGACCGGAGGAGTCCTGCACACTACGGCTGGCGCCGCGGCTCTCCGGGAACTGAAGACGGGCCGCGATGCATTCCTCGTTCGTCGCCTCCGCGACGCTGGCGCCATCGTAGTCGGCAAGAGCACGATGACGGAGTGGGCCAATCGAATGTCGACCGGACAGCCCCACGGCTACAGCGCGGTCGGCGGGCAGGCCCGCAATCCGCACGGACGCTTCAACGTCAGCGGTTCGAGTTCGGGCTCGGCGGTCGCCGTCGCTGCCGGCCTGGTTCCCATTGCCATTGGCACCGAAACCTGGGGCTCGTTGGTTGCGCCCGCCAGTCAGCTCGGCGTGGTGACCATCAAGCCCTCGCTCGGACTGGTAAGCCGCGAAGGCATCATCGAGACCAGTCGTAGCATGGACACCGCCGGCCCCCTGGCGCCCACGGTGCTCGAGGCGGCCCTGCTGCTTGACGCCATCGCAGCCCCCGATCCCAACGACCCCGAAACCCTACGCATTTCCCGTTCGCCGCGCAGCTTCACCAACGCCACGCGCCCCGACGCACTCGCCGGCAAGCGCATTGGCATGGCCCGGCTGCGAAGTGACGTTGCTGCACACGACGGCACGATACTCGAGAGGGTGCGAAATCGTCTCGAAACCGCCGGCGCCATGGCTCTGGACTTGCCGCCCTTTTCGATCATCGATGCACGCCGCACTTCCGACGAGTTCGATGCCATCGTCGGCCACGATCTCAGGCGCGGCCTGTCCGAGTTTCTGGCGCCGTTGCAGTCACCGATCAAAAGCCTTGCGGACGTTATCGCCTTCAATCACCAACAGCCCCAGCGACACATGCCATTCGGGCAGGACCGACTGGTGAAAGCCGAGGAACAGCGGCTCGATGAGGCCCAATACCAGCACGTCCGCGATCAACATCGGGAACGCGCCCGGCGGCGCATCGACGACCTACTCGACGACCACGACCTCGATGCCATCGTCGCCCTTGGCAGCCCCTTCTACCTGCACTACTGCGCGGCCGGTTATCCTGCAGTCAATGTTCCGGCCGGCACGAGACCCAGCGGTGAGCCCGTCGGCGTCACCTTCATCGGTAAGCTTTTGTCCGACCACGACCTGATCGGCTACGCATTCGCCTTCGAGCAAACGCCGTAGCACGACGACTGGGGCACGCGAGTCGCGCAGCAGACCGCCTCAAAGCGGCAGCCGTGAGTTTGTGGGCCTTGGCGTTGAAATAGAGAGTTCAGTGCAATCTCAGAGTTAAAGCGCTGGATGAAGGTGATGCTTCCTGTCTGCCCCAGCGCTTCGCCGGTGGCGCGGCGGTAGTAGTCGTACACAGCGTCGCTGAAGATTTTTAGCACCTTCTTACTGAACTCGTGGTCGTAGCCGAGGCGAAAGCGCAGCCGGTGTGGTACGGTCAAGACCCATTGCCGCACCGGCACGTTCGGCAGGACGTGATCGCTGATGTGGGCGGCCAGTTCGGTCATCCTCCGGCCGCCACACCTGGGACAGAAGCCGCGGCCTTTACAACGTAACCAGCCTGTACGCGGGCCCCGGTCGGAATCGGCCGGGAGCCGCGTACAGGCTGGCCGGAGGTCGAGCGCGGCAGCTTGTGGCGAGCCCGAGCCGCGAGGCCGCAGGCGGGAGGCCGAGGCTGGCCGGCGGCGCGGCCGGGCGGAGGTCGAGCGCGACAGCTCGAGGCCAGCCCGTGCCCCCCCACCGAAGGCGCGGGCTAGGCGGCCGGCGTTTGGTCTTCGGCGAGCTGTCGCTTGAGCCAGGCGGCCGGGGTGTAGTTCTCTGGATGCGCTTCGATGTCTTGTGGCGAGGCCTTGAGGACATCGACGAGGTATTGATGCGGAGGGGCGCCGGCCGCGACGGCAGTCTGCAGCAGCGTGCGCAGGATGTCGAGCACGACCCGGCCTTCGATGGAGCGCCGGAACATCGAGCTCTTCTCGATGAGCTTCTCGGTGCGCAACAAGCGCTCACGCAGGTTGTTGGTGGCCTCGAGGCGCGGGTCGCGTAGGTAGACGGTCAGTCGCTCGTAGTGCTTGATGATGTGGCGGGCCGCACTGCCCAGCGGCGTCGCTTTGGTCCAGCGCTTAGCCAGTTTTGTGCACGCGTCTTTGAGGTCCTCCCACATTTTTTGCGAGTCGACACCACGCACTGCGAGCGTGTTTTCGCGATTGCGGCCGAGGCGATCCAGGGTGTCTTCATGGATCGCCAGCATCTGAAATAACGCGAGCACGAAGCCGACGGGTTTCGGGTCGTAGTCTTCGTACTGCGCAAAGGGTCGCCGAGCATGTGCGCTGCATCCTGCCAGCTCGATGTCGAAGCGCGAAGTGAGTTCCGGATTCGTCACGAGATTCGTCGTGCTCAGATCCGCCTGGACGGTCAGCTTGCGCTTGTCCGGTTTGCGCCGCGTGAGCAGCATCTCGAGCAAGTTGCCGAGCGAGCCCAAGTGGCTGCGATAGAATACGACCATACTCGAGGGGTCGTCGGGGTCGGCGCGTCCGGTGATCACCGTCGTGTTGAGCGATTGCTTGGGACCGTCGCCATTCTTGCGTGGAGACTCGAAGTCGAGTTCACGGCCGACGAGCACTTTCAAGGGGACTGGCTCGATGGCGGTCTTCTTCGCGT
>Ga0224501_10000094_pt1 | contig 93611 bp, 78 predicted proteins | sample SF_Oct11_sed_USG_4_FD_169105 | JGI IMG/M metagenome (GOLD analysis project Ga0224501, IMG submission 169105) | Sediment microbial communities from San Francisco Bay, California, United States - SF_Oct11_sed_USGS_8_1 | ecosystem: Environmental > Aquatic > Marine > Sediment | place: USA...
CGTCGGTCGCCCCTCGCCGGGCATGGACGCACTGCGCGATGCCTTCCGCATCGAGCGCCGGCGCAAGCAGCGCCGCAGCGACGGCACCTGCACGGTCGAAGGCGTGCGCTTCGAGATTCCTTCTCAATACCGCCACATCGAACACGTCCGGCTGCGCTACGCGCGCTTCGACCTATCGCGCGTATCGATGGTCGACCCGCATAGCGGCGTCGAGCTGTGCCGGCTGCGTCCACTTGACCGGGAGGCAAACGCCGACGGGCGTCGCGCTCCGCTGCATCCCGAAACCACCGAGCCCCCCAAGCCCAGCGGCCCGGCCCCACACCCGTTGCGGCTGATGGCCGCCTTCGAGACGCCTGGCAAGCCACCGGCGTACCTGCCCTACGACCGACCCCAACCCCCACAAGAGAACGACGACCATGGATGACACGCTCAGCAGTCAATATGGACTAACCTTTCACCCCTTCTGCTCTGACATCCCGGTCGAAGCGATGACGACGGGCAAGCCGCTCGACGGCTTCCTCTTTCGCGTCCAGCAACAGCTGCGTGACGGCGGATTCATCGCCGTCACCGGCGAGCCTGGCACCGGCAAGAGCGCAGCGCCGCGCATTGTCGCCGAGCGTCTATCCAAGGTCGACAGCGCCAAGGTCGGCATCTTGACGCGCCCCCAGAGCAACAACGCCGACTTCTACCGTGAGCTGGGCCATCTCTTCGGCGTCAGCCTCTCGCCCCACAACCGCTGGGCCGGCAGCAAAGTACTGCGTGAACAGTGGCTTTCGCACATCGACAGAAGCCGCATCCGCCCGGTGCTGATCATCGACGAGGCTCAGGAGATGAAGGCCCCCGTCTTCGCCGAGCTGCGCATCCTGGCCAGCATGAACCTCGACGCCCGGTCGCTGCTGACGGTGATCATGGCCGGCGACGGCCGACTCGAAGCGCGTCTGAACACCGCCGACATGCGCCCCATCCAAAGCCGCATCCGCACTCACTTGCAACTGGGCTACGCCGAGCCCGAGCACCTCTTCGCGGTGCTCGACCGCGCCCTGGAGCACGCGGGCCGCCCCGACCTGATGACCGACGACGTCAAGCGCGCTGTCGACCCATGCACACGGTAACCTTCGTGCCATGATGACCATGGCCGACCACCTGCTGTCGCATGTCGTACAGCACGACCTGGCGCGCATCGACGAACAGGTCTTCTTTGACGTCTTCCAGCAGGAAATCGAGGCCGAGCCTGCGCCCCAAAAGCGCGCTGGCCGAAGGCGCTGACACGGACCCGTCCATGCGCCAGCTCCAGCTGCCCTTCTACCGGCCCACATTTCCCAGCCCCGAGCGCGCCGTGCTCACTCTGCTGCACGCAGCGCTGCGTGTCGCAGAACAGACCCTGCGCGACGAGCACCCCATGCTCGAGGCTCCTTGGCCCGGCTCCCAACACCACGCACCTCTCGTCGTGGCCACCGCCAAGCTCGTCGTCGGCCGCTGCGCAGAACTACGGGACCTGGTCGACGCCTACGACCGAGCCGTCGATGACGTGCTGCAGCACGACGACTCCATCCCCTTTTGAACCGCTGACCGGGTGGCGCTACGCGCCACCCGGATTCACTTGCGCGCATCACCCTCGATGATCGTGACCGTCACTCGGCTTTCCTGACCGAGGCCCTCGATTTTCGTGGCCTGACGCCCCTCAACTACCGTGATTGCGCTCAGCCAGTGACGCGATGCCGTTATTTGAAGTGCCAACCTTTGCGATGGCCGCAAGAGGCCCTGATAGAAAGGTGGTGCTCACCTCAGAGTGAAGCACAACACGGTATCGACGACGACCGGGAGACCCGAAGAGAAGTCACGACGAGCGGAGCAAGACGGACTATCGAACCACTTGACGTCGCGAACAGACAGAAGACGGCCGCCGTACCTCAAGCCGACTCGAAGTCGAGCCACTCGTTTCCCGGCGGCGGCCGTGCCGGTGCGGTCGGCAGCGGCTCGGTCGGCAGCATCAGGCTCTTGAGGATGCGGCGAATCGCATCCGGCTTGAACACAGCAGCCAACAGCCGCCTGGGCCCTGGGAGCGGTGATCGGCTTGAAAGCACCACGACTTCGCGCGTCTGGCGGGTGCGGCGCACCGCACCGCTACGGAGCCTCGAAGTAGCTCTGCTACGACTGCGGCACCGTAGCAGCGTCGACCGCCCTTCGGGCTATCTCTTCGAATATACTCTGTATGTCCTTCGTCGATTCGCCACGCCGAGGGCCGCCGATTGCTCGCCGAGTTTTACCCAGAACTACCGACACAGGTGACTAGAACCCCTCAGAATGGGGCGCAGGCCTTGAGCCAATTGCAGACCATGGCGTTCGTTGCGGTGCATTGTGGCGAGCTGCCGCACATGCATGTCCCAGCGCTGCAGTTGTCGGCGCTTGTCCCGCATGCCATGCCGCAGCCGCCGCAGTGATTGATGTTGGCCTGCGTGTCGGTGCAGCTTCCGCTGCAGCAGCTCTGACCGTCCGTGCACACCCGCCCACAGGCGCCGCAGTTATTCGGGTCGTCCTGACCCGTGATGCACGCCCCCTCGCACGCGAACTCGTTGGCGTTTTCGCACTTGCAGGCACCAGCCTTGCAGCTGGTGGGGCTCTCACATACGGTGCCGCAGGTGCCGCAGTTGTTGTTGTCGCTGGTGCTGTCGACGCAGGCCCCGTCGCAATCCTTGCCGCCGCCCGGGCAGCGGCACACACCCTCAGAGCACGCCAGGTGCTCCGCACAAACCATGCCGCAGCGCCCGCAGTTGTTGGCGTCGGTCTGGGTGTCGGTGCACTGATCGCCGCAGGTGTTGTTGCCGCTGCTGCCATCGGGGCACTTGCACTCGCCGGCGATGCACTCGGTGGGCGCGTTGCAGGGATTGCCGCAGCTGCCGCAGTTTTCGGGATCGGTGGTAACGTCGATGCAGAACGTGCCGCAGGCCTTGGCGTTGGGGTCGTCGCACTTGCAGTTGCCTTCGACGCAGCTGGCGCCGTTGGGGCACACCATGCCGCAGCTACCGCAGTTGGCCTTCGAGGTCTGGGTGTCGACGCATTGCATGCCGCCGCAGCAGGCCTTGTCACAGGGCACGCCGCCGCAGAGGTTCTGACCGTCGGTGCCGGCGCCCGAGCCGGTCGGGTCCAGGGAGCCGGCCGCTCCAGTCGCGCTCCCGGCATCGGGGCCCGTGAGCACCGGAAACTGGTCGCTGGTGGGCCCCTCCGACTCGAGCGTTCCCTGGGCGCACGCCGCGAGCAGCACGACGGCGGCGAGCATCATCTGCGCCATTTGACTACCTCCTGACACCCAGTAAGTAGTGTCCCACAGTTTGGGGTGCTCGCCAAGGCGCGCCACGCCAAAATTGCGCAAATAGCGTACGGTCGCGTCGGGCTGGCGAGTGGGTAAAAACACTCCGCGAAAACGTCCCTGCCAGCCTCCGTTGCGGCCTCCGTCGCGGCCTCCGCTGCGCCCGTGTAAAACGTCCTGTAAAACGTCCTGGCAGCTTCCATCGGCCTCGCCTGTCGCGATGAATCCAAAGTAATTTCAAAGACTTGGGTTCATCCTCCGCGAGCCCCCGGGTTGCCCTTCGCCGATCGCGGTGTTAGAGATGGAAGGCGGGAGAGTCGCTTCCATGGCCGTTCGAACCATCCTCCACTATCCGGATGAGCGTCTGCGCAAGGTGGCCGAGCCGGTGACGGACTTCGATGCCGAGCTGGCGAGGCTGGTCGATGACATGGCCGAGACCATGTATGCGGCGCCGGGCGTCGGGCTGGCAGCGCCACAAATCGGCGTCAGCCGGCGCGTTTTCGTCATCGACGTGGCCACCGGCGACGACGAGCCGAGTGACCTGCGCGTCTTCGTGAACCCCGAGATCCTCGAGCGCGTCGGCGAGGTTCAGAACGAGGAGGGCTGCCTGTCCTTTCCCGGCGTTCACGAAGACGTCAAGCGCGCCGAGCGCGTGCGCGTGCGCGCCTGCGACCAGCACGGCCAGAGCTTCGAGCTCGAGGCCGAGGCTCTGCTGGCCATCGCCATTCAACACGAAAACGATCACCTGGACGGCAAGCTGATGGTCGACCACCTGAGCCTCCTGCGCCGGCGTCTGGTGCATCGGGCCATGGTCAAGCGCGCCGCCGCGGTCGACGCGGCCGAATAGGCCCGAGCCGCGAGTCGAGAGGGACACTCGCCATGGCGCAAGCCGCGAAGCGACCGCGTGCGATTTTCTTCGGCACGCCCCAATTCGCCGTCCCCAGTCTGGAGGCTCTGCTTGAAGTCGCAGACGTGCCCCTGGTGGTCACCCAGCCCGACCGCCCCGCGGGCCGGCGCATGAAGCTGACGCCACCGCCGGTCAAGGAGCTGGCGCTGCAACGCGGCATCGAGGTCATCCAACCGCGACGCGTGCGGCGCCCGGCACTGGCCGAGCAGCTCGCTGCGCTCGGGGCCGACGTGGCGGTGGTGGTGGCCTACGGGCGCATCCTGCCGCCGGCCCTGCTGGCCGCACCGCGCCTGGGCTGCGTGAACGTGCACGCATCGCTCTTGCCCAAGCTGCGCGGCGCCGCTCCGATTCAATGGGCGGTGATCGGCGGTGACGCCGAAAGCGGCGTGTGCCTGATGCAGATGGACGAGGGCATGGACACGGGGCCGGTGCTCGCCTGTCGCAGCCTCGCCATCGGTGCCGAGGAGACCGCGGGCGAACTCTCCGAGCGGCTGTCGAAGCTGGGCGGCGAGTTGCTGGGCCAGGAGCTGCCCCGCTATCTGCGCGGCGAGCTCGAGCCCCGCCCCCAGGACCACGCCAGGGCCACCCTGGCGCCGCCGCTCGCGAAGTCCCACGGCCGCGTCGATTTCTCGCACTCGGCAAGGGCGCTGAAAAATCTCATCCGCGGCACCGCGCCATGGCCCGGGGCCTACGGCTACCTCGACGGTCGCCGCATCAAGTTGCACCGGGCGCGGGTGCTGGTGGAAGCGGGCGAAAGCGGCGAGCCCGGGACCATCGTGCGCGCCGATCGACACGGTATCGAGGTCGCCTGCGGTCAGGGCGTTGTCGCGATTGACGAGCTTCAACCAGAAGGTAAGAAACGAATGACGGCGGAACAGTTCTTGGCAGGGCATCGTTGCGAGGCCGGCGCGCGCTTCGATGGGGGTGAGTCTTGAAGGTCTACACCAAGACCGGTGACCGCGGAGAGACCGGTCTCTTCGGAGGCGCCCGCGTGTCCAAGGCCAGTGCCCGCGTCGATGCCTATGGCGATGTCGATGAACTCAACAGCACGCTGGGCATGGTGCTTGTGCACGCTCCGCCAGCGGCCGTCGCGCGTGAGCTCGAGCGCATTCAAGGGGAACTCTTCCAGCTCGGCGCCGAGCTCAGCTGTGTTCCGGGAAAGAGCGACAAACTCTCCACGCCGCTGCTCGATGAGTCCCAAGTGCTCGCCCTCGAGACCGCCATCGATTGCCTCGAAGAACGCCTCGAGCCCTTGACGAGCTTCGTCTTGCCCGGTGGCTCTGCCAGCGCTGCGGCGCTTCACGTGGCACGCACCGTGTGCCGCAGGGCCGAGCGCAAACTCGTGGCTCTGATTGCCGATGAAAGCCTACGTCCCGAGTTGATTCGCTATCTAAATCGGCTGAGCGACTTGCTTTTCGTGATGGCACGCTTTTCGAATGCGGAAGCGAAGCGACCCGACGTACCCTGGAATCCCCGTACTTCGGGCTAGGGCCCGCGAAAGAACAAAATCGGCCGCTCGCATCGAATTGAGCGCAAGTCGTTTCACCCGTAGCTCAATTGCGCATTCGCAGTAGCAAGCCTTGACCGCGCCCCGCCGGGTCATTAGGTTTATCAGGAGTCGCATGTTTGGGAGCGTTAGGCGCCCGGGCGTACGGCCTGTCCCTCTGTCGAGACGCGAGGCTGTATTGGAATAAAAGAATCTCCTATTTCCTGTTGAACCCCGGGGTTGAAACTCTGGCGCGGTGAGCAGGCCCGACAATCCTCATCGGGAAGCCTGAAGCACCAGACATGAAGTCCCACCTATCAACAAGAGATTCTTTCTTCCAAACGCTCGCTCTCGACGGTACGGACGCACGCTTTCGGTGGTGAAGTTCTCGCCTGAGAGTTTTTCGCGCTGTGACGCATTCCAGCCCGCGATTCCTCACCACCCACGCTGGTAGTCTGCCGCGCCCGGCTTCGCTCGCCGCACTGCTGATGGCGGCTTCCAGGGGAGAGCCGGTGGCGGGCGAGGTGCTCGTAGAGGCCAGTCTCGATGCCACCCGCGCGGTCATCGCGCGCCAGCTCGAGTGCGGTCTCGACATCATCAACAATGGCGAAGCCGGGCGCGAGAGTTTCTTCACCTACCTGCAGCATCGCATGTCGGGCTTTGGAGGGCGTGCCAGCCGCAGCCTGATGGCGGACCTGACCAGGTACCCGGAGTATCTCGAGCAGCTGCAACGGGTGCGCGGCGCGCGCGAGCGGGTCGATCTGATGCAGGTGCCACAGGCGCAGGCGCCGGTGCGCTACCGAGGCCGCGAGGCCATCGACAGCGAGTGCATGACGCTCGGGCGCTTGCTCGAAGCCGCTGCCGAGCCCTATGCCGAGGCCTTCGTGTCTTCGCCTTCGCCGGGCATCGTGGCCGCGGCGATGCAGAACGCTTACTACCCGTCCCTCGACGATTACCTGCGTGCCCTCGGTGACGCGCTGCGCGTGGAGTATCACGCCATCGTCGAGCACGGCTTCATGCTGCAGATCGACGCACCGGATCTCGCCCTGGAGCGCCACACGCTCTTCCAGGACAAGCCGCTTTCCGACTTCCTGGAGTTTGCACGGCGGGTCGTCGGTGAGATCAATCGCGCGCTCGACGGGTTGCCGCCCGAGCGCGTGCGCTTGCACGTGTGCTGGGGCAACTACGAGGGACCCCACGACTGCGACGTCGCGCTTGCCGACATCTGGCCGGAAGTGAAGCGCGCGAAGGTCGGAGCCTTCATGCTCTCGATGGGCAATCCGCGCCACGCCCACGAATACCGGCTCTTCGAGTCACTCCAACTGCCCGTTGGGTCGCAGCTGGTGGCGGGAGTCATCGACACTACGACCAACTACATCGAGCATCCCGAGACCGTCGCCGACCGCATCGAACGGGTGGCGAAGGCGTTGGGCGAGCCCGAGCGCATTGTCGCCGGAACCGACTGCGGCTTCGAAACCTCCGCGGGCACCAGCAACGTGGTCGCGGAGGTCGCCTGGGCCAAGCTGCGCGCGCTGGCGCAGGGCGCGCGCCTGGCCTCCCATCGGGTCTTCGGCGCTTGAACGCCGCTGTCGCCTGTCAGTATCCCAATTTGGCCCACTGTGTCGCTGCCTCCGCTTCGCTGAAGACGCGACTCCAGGTGGGCGCGCATTCGCGGTGTAGGCTGCCGAACTGGAGCATCTGGGTCGGGGAGCTACCGACGAGAATTGCAAGCCGTCGATTTTGTGCTTCGGCCTTGATGAACATCTTCTCGAGCGAGGCCCGAGTCTTTGGTCCGAAGGCCGGCGGTCCGCGTCTGACGTCGAAGACCAGGGATTGGGCCTTCGAGGGGGAACGCAGCAGTTCCCGATCGATCGCGTCGTGCATGTCCACGGCGCAGCGAGCCCCCTGTTCGGGTGTTACCTCGGGCCGGTTGACGACCGTGCACGTCAACATCCCATCGACTTCAGTGATCTCGAAGATCTCTCCCTGCGCAACGCTCACCGAATTGGGCACGGCTTTATCATAGCGAAAAGCCCTGCCGCGCACACCCGGCAGAGCCCGGCGCCCGGAGGGGCCACAGGGGCCCAGTTGCTCCGGGGGGGGCAAGGTGCCATTGCTCAATCGTGGTTCGGCAATTAGTCTCGGCTCGATGCGTATCCTCGTCACCGGCGGTGCGGGCTTCATCGGGAGCCATGTTGCAGACGACTTGATTCAAGCCGGCCATCAGGTGCTGGTGGTCGACGACTTCAGCACCGGTCGCCGGGAAAATCTGCCCGAGGCCGCCGCCTTCGAGCAGATCGACATTCGTGATGGCGAGGCGGTCATCGCTGTGAGCAAGGATTTTGGGCCCCAGTGCATTTGCCACCAGGCGGCCCAGACCAGTGTGGCGGTCAGCACCCGCGAGCCCATCCGCGATGCCGAGATCAACGTGGTGGGAACCCTGAACCTGCTGCAGGCCGCGCTTTCGGTGGGCGTCGAGCGCTTCGTTTTTGCCAGCACGGGCGGGGCGGTCTACGGCGAAGTACCCAATGGCCAGCGCGCGTCGGTGGGAACCGCGCCGCGGCCCCTGAGCCCCTACGCCTGCTCCAAGTTCGCCGTCGAAGGATACCTTGAGGCCTACCGTTTCGAGCACGGCCTGGACTATCAGATATTGCGCTACGCCAACGTCTATGGTCCTCGGCAAGATCCTCACGGGGAGGCCGGTGTCGTCGCGATCTTCTCCGAGCGACTGCTTGCGGGTCAGCAGCTTCAGATCAACGCGCGTCGCAGCGAGGGTGACGGGGGGTGCGTGCGCGACTACGTCTATGTGGCCGACGTGGTCCGGGCCAACCGGCTGGCGCTGGAGGGGGCGCTGGGTCCGAAGATCGTCAATATCTGCAGCGCACAGGGCACCTCCACGCTGGAGCTGGCGCAGGCGCTGGGCGTGGCCGTGGGGGTAACGCCGCAGCTTCGCTTCGCCGGTCGACGCCCCGGCGACGTCGAGCGCTCGGTACTCGATGCGGCCGACTACCTGCGGCAGTTCCCGGCCACCACGCTCGAGCAAGGGCTCGCAGAGACGGTCGCCTGGTTTCGTTCGCGCTAAGGAGCCGCCGCAAAATAAGCACTACATTTCGCCGCCCTGACGGAGTGCGAATCGCGAGCGCGCCCGGAGTGAAATCCGCAGGAATAGCGCAGCTATTTTGAGGAATTTCACGAGGACGTAAGCCGCGAGCGGACCCGCCGGCGCGAGCGCTCGTGCCTTCCCTCCTTGCGCGCACGGCCTGGGCCTGCGGCAGCCACACCTTCTACCAAAAAGCCTCCGCCTGCTCCACGAGCTACAGCATGGCCGTGGAGGGCAGCTTCAGCCTGCGCCGCCTCAGCGACGCCGCAGCCGTGGTCGTGATGGACATCGCAGTCCACGGTATGCTCGAGGAATACGGCCCCATCTGGCTCGAGACCGCAGATGATGGCGTGCTGAGATTCGAGTTCTCCGAGCCATCGGAAGTCACCCTCTCCGGCGTCGACCTCAGCGGGCTGGGCGATGAGGGACTCGACGTCATGTACGGCGACCCGGCGCGGTTCTGAGCGGCTTCAATCAGTGCCCCGGCCGATCCTACCAAAGGCGATGAACTTGGCGCCGGCGTAATTCACAAGCGTAGCCAGGACGATGCCGATGGCATTGCTGAGCACGTAGCCGTAGCCGCGGTCCAAATCGGCCCACACCATCAGTGAGTGGATGATGACGACGCGCACGCCGAGGCCGAGAAGGTTGGCTCCGACGTAGGCCAGGTAGCTGGGCAGCAGGGGCGCTTGCCGGGCTTGGGTGAAGGTGAAGCGGCGGTTGAGGGCGTAGTTGCTGCTGACCGTGACGCAAAAGCCGAGCACTGCGCACAGGCGGGTGTCGAGCCCCAGGCCTTCTTTGACCGCGACCACGGTGGTGAGGTCGATGAAGAGACCGATCAGACCCACCGTACAGAATTTCGCCAGCTCGTGGAGCGTGGGGTGGGCTGCAGCCTGGTGATCGCCGATGCGCCTCAGGTTTTCGATCAGGGACACGGGCTCTGTTTCTGCACCCTGACCGTAGTCGCGCGTGGGCGAAGCGCGTCGTGTCGACGGCGGCGCGTGGGCGAGGCGTCGGTTATCGCTTCACGGGCTGCGCCTTCAGCGCGGCCTTGCCGTTCTTCACGTGCACTGCAAAGCGCACGCTCTTGGCACCGTGCTTGGCGATGATCTGATCGCGGGTCTTGCTCAGCGTGACCACGAATTTGTCGAAAGTAAGGTTTTCAGTGGGCTCGCCGGTCTGCTGACGCGTGGCGACGTAGCTTTCGAAGACTTCTTGGAAATGCCCCTGTTCGTCGAATGCGGCGGGCGCCGCTGGGGCGGCCGCAGTCGGGGCGGCGGGCGCTGGTGGCGTGGGTGGAGGTGATGCCACCGGGGGCGGCGGCGGTGCCGGAGAGCGTGACGGAGGCGGAGGTGCAGGGATGGAGGAAACCGGCGGCGGCGGCGCCGGCGAGGGTTTGGGCTTGGGCGGCGGGCTCGGTTCGGGCGCGTCGTTGGCGAAGCCGAAGAAGGGGGTGGACTCGGCTTCGGGGGTGGGCCCGAGGATCTCATTGAGATCCGCCTTCTTGCGCACTGGCGGCCCCTTCATGTCCGTGGCGCGCTCGGCTTCTTTTTCGATGGCGTGGTTGATGCCGTCGGCGACCTTGCGATAGGCGCCGCGCCACTCGGTCACGATCAGGCGATCGCGATCGCCCGAGGCGATCTCCGCGGTCTTTTTGGCAAGCCGCTTCAAGTGGCGGTCGCGCTCCAGATACACGAAAAGCAGGCCAATGATCGCCAGCGCCGCCGTGCCGCTACCCAGGATCGGCAGGGGCAAGGATTTGACGTCGTCCTGGGAGGCGAGTTCGAAGAGCTGCTTGGGCGAGGTGATCTGGGAACGCGGTCGCGCGATGGCATATCCCACGCCCGCGCGCGCGGCGCCTCCCGTGATGGGGCTGAAGACCGCGAGCGCGCCGCCTGCAAGCTCCTTGGGCTCGGTGCGGTTGCCGCCCTGGTAGCGTTCGTCCTTGAGCACGTCGGGGAGGGCGGCGGCGATTTCGGCCCGCTGCGGGGCGCCTTGCACGTCGGTGGGGGCGAAGCTGGCCAGCACGTCGGTGCCATAGGAAAAGGCGATCGTGGCGCCGCCCAGGTTGGTGGAGAGCTTTTCCGCCAGCGTGCTGTCGAACTCGTAGCCGTGCACGACAACGCCGGCATATTCGCTGCCGTGCATCACCGGTCGGGCGGCCATGCGGTAGACGTGGCGGTCGTAGACCCAGACATCGTCGCGCAGGTAACCCTGCAGGGCGCGCCGAACCAGGGGGTAGGTCGAAAGCGATGCACCCGCGGGATTGGCTTCCATCGGGCCGAGCTGGGCGATGATGCGGCCACCGCGGTCGAGGGCGAAGGCGATGTCCGGGGCCAGCGCCTTGTTTTCGGCCTCATCACCGCTGCCGGCTTCCACCAGCTTGGCGACGTGGGCGCGCATGGTTTCCTTGGCCTTGCGGTTCAGATCGCCCAGGGCTTTGCTGTCCGCGATGCCGCTGGCCTGGCGCAGCACGCCGCCGAGTTCGCTGTCGACGGTGATGAAGGCCATGCGGTCGAGGCGGGTGCGCGCCTCCAGGCGCAGCAGCGCATCGATGATCACCCGATCTCGGCCCATGGCGTCGGACAGGGCGTCATCGGAGGTTCGATTGATCACACCCTGGGCGAGCATGGCGGCGCCGGTCGCGACGCCCGCTGCCACGGCGAGGAAGATGTACCAGAATCGAGAGAGCAGCATCGAGGTTCCCGCCGGTGGCGCGCTACTTGGTTTCGGGCGATGGGTCTTGGGCCTTCGCGGTCAGCGCGATCGGCGGAATTTCCAGTGCGGACTCGGTCAGGGTGACCTCCTGGGAGCTGATCTCCTGGGCGCCGTGGAAGACCTTGAGCGTGTAGGTTCCCGCCGGTGTCGCGGCAAAGGTGAAAGCACCGTTTTCGCCCACCGTGGCGACTGCCACCAGGTCGGGCAACACGTGCAAGTGTCCTTCCAGGTGGCCGATCAGGCGGTCGGCCAGGGGCCAGTTGCCGGCGTTTTTGAGGTTGACCGAGCGCTGACCGCGGGGTGAGGTGGCTTCCGCAGAAAAGCCGTCGAGCCCTTCGGCGTAGAGTTCGTGGGCGATTTCGTCGTGGTTGGTGAACGAAACCGTGGTGCCGGTGCGCACCACCAGCGTCGACGGCAGCAGGCCCCCGCCCTCGAAGCGAGCGTCGAGGCGATCGCCGGCGATCGCCTCTCCCTCGCCGACCAGCACGACCGCCAGCTCGCGTGAGGCATCGACGCGGTCGGGCAAAACCTGCTTGAAGCCATTTTCGAGCTCCCAATTGTAGGGGACACGCTTGGGCTTGGGCTGGGTTGGCTTGTAGGCGCCGAGGACCAGGCGACCGCTGGCGGCTCCGGCCGCAGCTGAGGACTGCCAGTGCAGCGTGACGCCGATCGAGAGGCCGACGGCGAGCCCGGTGTGTAGCAGCGCGGCGCCGAGGTTTCGGATGCTCATATCAAGCCTCGCAGGGAGCAATTAGGGTATCCAATCGGGCGCGGTGGGGTCAATCTTGTCCAGCGGCGGGATTCGGGCTACACGCAAGCGCAAGTGAGTGCACCCGAAACGATACGTCTGGCCTACAGCCCGGATTCGGACGATGCGTTCATGTTCTGGGCGATCAAGAACGGGCGCATCGATCTGGGCGGTTTCCGCTTCGAGCACTCGCGGGACGACACCGAGAGCCTCAACCGCGACGCCGAGGCCGACTCTAGCCCTGACGTCAGTGCCGTGTCGATCCATCAATATGCCTACATCGCCGATCGCTATCAGCTCTTGCCCCACGGTGGCAGCGTGGGCGCGGGCTACGGTCCGGTGCTGGTCGCCGATCGCCAGCGCGCCCTGGACGAGCTTGCGGGCAAGCGCCTGGGCGTTCCGGGGCTGCGCACATCGGCGTATCTGGCGTTGCGCCTCGTGCTTTCCGACTTCGAGCCCGTGGTGCTGCCGGTGGCGCCCTTTCGACGCGCCTACGAAGCGGTCGCAAGCGGTGAGGTCGAGGCGGCCCTGCTGATCCACGAGGGGCGCTTGCTCTATGAACGCGAAGGACTGCATCGGGTGCTGGAGTTGGGCGAGGCATGGCAGCAGCTGACGGGCCTACCCTTGCCGCTCGGGGGCAATGTGATCCGGCGCTCGCTGGGGAGCGAGACCATCGCGCGGGTGTCGGCGGTGCTGCGTGAGTCGATCGCGTGGGCGCTTCAGCATCGCGATGAGGTGATCGACGCCATGCTGGCCGAGGAACATCGCCAGGACGTGCCCCGGGAACGGGCGCTCTTCGATCGCTACCTGGGCATGTACGCCAACGCCGATACCCTTGACTACGGCGAGCAAGGTCGGCGTGCCATCCAAGAGTTGATGGCGCGCGGTCACCGTGCCGGCGTGATCCCCCATCCGGTCGAGGTCGACTTCGCTCCCTGATGGTTTCTGGGGACCGGCGCCGGATAAGCGTCAAACCGGTGGCGGTGAATAGAAGTCCACGACGCGAATCGGGCGAGGGCTGAGTCGGGCTTCGACGCTTTCGCGCATGCCCACCACGTCGCCGCCGATCTGCAGTGGCGTCGGGCGATCGCACTCGATGCGGATGGCATCGACGAGGAAATCCTGCAGTCTTTTGCCGCGGTAGGTGCCCTGCCAGATGCTCTTCAAGTGCGTCAGGGCCACGACCGAACCGAAGCTCGCGACGCGCAGATTGAAACGATCTTCGCGATCCTCGCAGAAGGGAAAGATGCGCGCGCCCAGGCCCCAGTAGGGGATGGTGCTGAAGGCCAGCAGCGTGGCCGGACCGTCGTAGAGCAGTGCGCCCGACTCGTAGCGTTCCGCATCTGCCGGATTGTTGTCGTGGCTGACGCGATAGGCGCTGGCGCCGGCGTTGTAGATGCGGAAGCGCGGCGCCTTGCCCATCAGGAACTGGGGCATGGTGCGCCCGGCGATCGCGACGCTGTAGGTCAGGGCGGCGTGGGAGGCGTGCTTGAGCACCGGCGTGCGCTGAAAGAGGTCGCGAATCTGGCTGTGGTATTCGAGGGTGATGGCGTCGGCGCCAAGGCCCCCGAAGGGCGTCAAGAGCCCCTCGACCTCGATCAGGCGTAGCTCGCGGCTGCCGCCCTCGCTGCGCAGGCGCGCCAGGTCGGCCACTACGCCGCGCCCCTTTTTGTACTGAGCGCCGAGCACCCAGGCCATGGCGTTGCCCGTGCCCAGCTTCAGCAGACCAAAGCGCGGCAGCGGGCGCCCGCGCGCGTCGGCCAGCTTTGCGATCCACGAGACCATCTGCACGAAGGTTCCATCGCCACCGCCGGTCAGGACCGTCGGGTAGCCGCGTTCGACGATGATGCGCGCGATGTCGCGTCCCTCATCGAGGCTGCGGGAAACGAAGAGGTCGCCGCTCTGCACGATTTGGTCGAGCAACTGCACCAGCGGTTCGGTGACCTGCTTGGCCCGACCGTTGACGACCACCGCGACGCGATCGGCCGCGCTGCTCCAGGGCGCGTCCGCTCGACCGGAGGGGCGGGAAGGGCGCGAACCCGGAGGACGTGAAGAGATCGGGTCGGATGGGGGACGCGAAGCAGGCGCGGAAGCAGGCGACGATGGATCGGAGGAACGTTCGGAGACCATCAGCCTGTCCGCTCGTCGAGTTTGTCGTGGTAGCCGAGGCCGGACTCGAACCGGCACGCCCTTGCGGGCACCGGATTTTGAATCCGGCGCGTCTGCCAGTTTCGCCACTCGGCCGGCAGGTGGCGGAGCATAGCTCCATTGCGCCCGTTTGACACCACTGTCTTCGAGCGAGGTCTTTGGGGGGGATGGGCTGGGATCAGCCGGTGTTGCTCTGGCGCTGGGGGGTCGGATCGGTGGCGCGGTTGGAGGCCCGACGGGACTGCGCACGCCGTTCGTGCAGGCCCCGGCTCTGGCGATCGGAGGCCACCAATTCCTCGATCAGGTCGCGGCACTCGGGGCGGTCGCGCAGGCCGACGACGAGAATGGCCGAGGCCTGGCCGAAGGCTTTCTCGAATTCGACCGCGTCCTTGACCTTGCCCGCCATGCGCTCGCGACCGGCGCTGAGGTCGTTTTCGAGGGCGTCCGAGTAGCGCTGCAGCTGCCCGCGCAGATCTTCGATTTGTTTGCGCAGCTCGGCAGCTCGAGCTTCGCAACGCTCGGCCTGGGCGAGGTTGGCCTCGGCCTGCCGATGATTGACTTCGATGGTAGCCTGGGCCGCACCCAGGGCCTGAAAGCGCTCCTTGACCAGCGCGACATCCGGGGCCTTGTCGCGCTCGAGTTCGGCGACCTGTTTTTTGATCGCCTCGAGTTCAGTGCTCGAGTTGCGCACCGCCTGGGCCAATGTGTCGGCGCGTTCGTGCCAGTCGGCCGCTTCGCGCAGGCTTCGTGACTCGTCGGTGGCCAGGTCTTCGACTTTGCGGCCGAGTTCGGCGCGCAGCGCGCGTCCGCGGCGTTCGGTGGCGTCGAGCTTGCGCGATTGGCTTGCCACTTCGCCTTCGAGCCGCGCCGCGCGCGAGGCCAGCTCCCACAGCTTGGCGGCCGCGTCGTGCAGCTCGTTGGGCGACTTGCCGTTGGGATAGGCGCGCGCCAGGATGCGCTGGAAGTTCGCAGCCCGCGTGCCCCACTCCTGAACGCCGGGCGTGGGCGCTGGCGGTGGTGGGGGCGGCGCCATCGGCGCCTCCGATGGTGAACTCTCGAGCAACTTGGACGGCAGCGAGCGCTGGAAGGCCTTGAGTTCTTCCTGCAGGTGGTGGCCGTCGCGAAAGCGCTTGGCCGGGTCCTTCTCAAGCAACCGCATGATGATGGCTTCGCACTGGGGCGGGATCTCGCCGCGGATTTTTGATGGCCGCGGCGCCGGGGCCTTGCGCTGCATCTCCAGTAGCGTTTCCCGATCGTTGGATCGGAAAGGCAGTTGGCCGGTGAGCATTTCGAAGAAGAGAATGCCCAGGGCGTAGAGATCGCAGGATGCCGTCGCGTCTTCACCGCGAGCCTGCTCCGGGGCCATATACTCGGGCGTGCCGAAGACCGCGCCCTTGGGGGCCAACCGCGCATCGCGCGTGAGCGCGGCCAACCCGAAGTCCAGGATCTTGACGAAGTCGCGACGACCGCCCTGCACTGTCAGCATGATGTTGTCACTCTTGAGATCGCGATGCACGACGCCGAGGTCGTGGGCGCGGGCCAGAGCGGCGCACATCTGCTCGATGATGTCGGCGGCGCGGTCGATGGGCATCGAGCCCTTGGTGCACTCGGCTGACAGTGAAGTTCCAACCAGGTATTCCATGACCAGGTAGAGTTCACCGTCGTCGGTCTCGCCCACGTCGTGAATCTGCACGATGTGGGCGTGGTCGACGCGATTGGCGGCGCGTGCTTCGCGTAACATCCAGGCCCGCAGATGGGTCTCACCTCGCAGGTCGGGGCGGATTAACTTCAGCGCCACGACGCGATCGATGAGCACGTGACGGGCGCGGTAGACGACCCCCATGCCGCCTTCCCCGAGACGAGCTTCGAGGCGATAGCGGCCTGCCACGGTCTTGCCGAGGTAGGGATCTTGTTTTCGACGGCTGCTTGAAGTGGCCATGGTGGGTTAGCTCGGGGCTGCGCGGCGGCTCAGGCCTGGGGGGAAGGTTCGGGCAGCGGGGCGGAAGCGATCGCGATTGCTTCCGCCCAATGATACACGGCATCACGCGCGCGATTGAAGGGGCTTCGGGGCGCTCACTCGGTCCGCCTCCTTTCAAGCACTTGGCCGCTTTGCTGGCGTCATGGGGTAATGTAGGGCAGTCTGCCTGTTGGCCGTGGATGTAAAAGCCAAGACAGATCCCGGGGTGACGACCATCGATGCGCGACGCCCGCTGGGAGTCGAGCGGCCGCTGCTGGTCGAGGTGCCCCACGCCGGTCTGGCCGTGCCTGAGGCGGTGCAGGGGGAACTGTCGGCGCCCACCGATGCCGTACTCAGGGACGCCGACATTTACGTCGATGCGCTCTTCTCGCGCGCTCCGGAGCTGGGGGCTGCGTTCATGGCCGCCCGCGTCTCACGCTATGTGGTCGACCTCAACCGTGCCAGCGACGACGTGGATGCCTCCACCGTCTTCGATCATCCGGCGCCGGCCGGGGCCCAGCCGCGGGGCGTGGTGTGGCGTTCGACCACCGATGGTCGGCCGGTGTTGCGTCGTCCCTTGACGTATGATCAGCTCGTGGAGCGGCTCGGCCGCTACTACGTGCCCTACCACCGACACCTGAGGCAGACCCTCACGGACATGCGGGCGCGCTTTGGCTACGCGGTGCTCCTGGCCGGTCATTCGATGCCTTCCATGGGTCGCTCGCTGCACAGCGATCCCGGCCACCGCCGCGCCGACATCGTGCCCGGAACGCGCGGTGGCACCACCTGCGATCGCGGCATCATCGAGCTGGTCGACTCTCACTTTCGCGCGGCCGGTCTCTCTGTAAGTCACGACGATCCCTACAAGGGCGGCTTCACCACGGGGCATTACGGAAGGCCCCGCGAGCACTGGCACGCGATCCAGATCGAGATCAACCGCGCGCTTTATGTCGACGAGCGCACCTACGAGCCGCGCCAGCCGGGCTTCGACGAGCTGCAGGTCCTGCTCGACTCATTGGTGGTCGAGCTGGGCCGCTACGCGCCGGCTTGAACTCGCGCGTGACCCGCCGGCTGATCGGCGCGTGCGCATCGGTGAAGGCCTACTTGTTGGCGGCCGTGTCGGCGACCAAGTTGCCGCCCGAGCGCACCTCAAGGCGGTAGCAACTATTGGCTGTTTGGAGAAAGAAGACTTCGTCTCCGACAAGCCGCAGCACGCGCTTGACCGGTGTGGTGACATATTCGTGCAAGCCATCGGGGAACTCGATGACGACGACAGCGCCGTTACGAGGGGGCCTGATGAGGCGACCGGCAACCACCCGGCCTCCCTTGCGTCCCAGCTTGCGCAGAACGACATCCACGATAGGAGAAGCTAGCATAGGCGCGAGGCCTGGCAAAGCAGGTTAGGTCTTGGGCGATCGAATTTTTCTTGTGTTCCTGGATTCCAACTTCGCCTGAATCGGTAGCATTCACACATTTGTTTACGCGCCGTGGTTGCGTGCTGTTTTTCTCAAGCGAGCGGTATTGCTGGGGTTTTGGGGCCAGCGTCAGGGGTGCATGTGGGCCTGGGTGGGCGCACGGTCGGCCCCGCCCGCAAAAGGGTTTCAGCGAAGCTCGAATCGCGTAGAGACGATCATGCGCGTCGGCTCGAGCGACGTGGCCAGCGCTGCGAGTTTCGGCCCGATGCAGGCCTCGACGGCCTTGGGCGCGATACGCCGGGCTCCCTCGCTGCGATCGCGGATGCGAACGCCGCCGGCGTGCGCACCCGTGAAGTCCAGCCGCAGTTCACCCCAACCCTTGCCCGGATTGTGGCTGTCGCAGGTCTGAAGCAGTGACAGGGCCTGCCAGATGTCCCGCTCCAGCTCGCGGTCGCGCGGGCAAGGGAAGGGGCCGCTGCCCTGGGGGACACCCTCGCAGCGCAGGTAGGCCAGCATGCCGGGAACCAGGTGTCGTAGGACGCGCTGTGGCGCCTCGGCCGACGCCGCCGCGGAGCGCTGTCCCGGGGACTCGGGGGCGCCCTCGGTCGCGATCTCGGACCCGGTTCCGGACTCGGACTCGGCGTCGGGTCGCGCTGCGTTGCCGACACCCGCAGCCACGGCGGCCGGCAGCGCCTTGGGAGGCGGCGCAGCCTTGGGAGGGGGGGCAGCCGCCGGCCCATGGACGGGCTGCGGTTCCGTGGCGGAGGGTTTTGCGGGCCGCTGCGGGCCCACAGGCGCCGCGTGCGCGCCCGACTCCGGGGGAGGTTGCACCTGCGGCGCTTCGATGGCCCGCGCCATCGGCTCGGCGAATCCCTGGACCGCAGCCTCGAAGCGGCCATCGGGCGCCTCCGGCGTGGCGGCGGCCGGCGCCGCCGCGGGATCGGCCGGCCGCGAAAGCGCCTGCGGCGCAAATAGGCCCACCCCGAAGCAGAGCATGGCGATGGTCGCGAGCGCTGCCGGCGCGGGTCGGTCGGCCGCCGGATTGGGCACTTCGATGCGTGCGCGCGAAGCCATGGTTGTTGAATAGCGGAAGCCGTCGGCCACGGCCACCCTTCAGCGCCTCGCCCTTGACCCCCGCTGCGCCCGGGGCGCAAGCTTCGGAACTCCATGGGCGGCGGTGCAGCGACGCGAGCGACGTTCGGCCAGGCGCTCGCCCGCGGCGCGCTGGTGCTCGACGGCGCCATGGGCACGGCCCTCTACGAGCGGGGGGTGCTTTACAGCAATAGCTTCGACAGCCTGTGCCTGAGCCAGCCGGAGCTGGTCGGCGCCGTGCACCGCTCCTACCTGGACGCTGGTGCGGTGGTGCTCGGCACCAATTCCTTCGGTGCCAATCGCATGCGCCTGGCGCTGCACGATCTGCAGGACCAGGCCGCGGACATCAGCCGCGCCGCCGTGGTCCTGGCGCGCGAGGTGGCCGGCGATCGGGCCCATGTGTTGGGCTCGGTGGGGCCCACGGGGCGGCCCTGGAAAACGCTGGGCGAGGCCGAGCGGCCCGAGGTGACCGCGGCCTACCGCGAGCAGATCGGGGCGCTGCTCGAGGCCGGTGTCGACGCGCTTTTGCTCGAGACCTTCCGCCAGCCCGAGGAGCTCGCGGTGGCCCTGCAGGTCGCCCTCGAGCTCAGCGCGGGCGGCTGCCCGGTGGTGGCCTCGGTGTCGTTCGATCCCTTCGGCACCATGGCCGATGGCACCGGGCCCGAAGCCATGGCCCAGCGTCTGGCCGAGGCCGGCGCCGATGCCCTGGGCGTCAACTGTGCCGACGGTCCGGCGGGGGTGTACGAGATGGCCACCCGCATGCTCGGCCCGGGCCTGCCGGTGCTGGCGCAGCCCAATGCCGGCCTGCCCCAGCGCGTCGACGGCCGCTTCGCCTACATGGCGACGCCCGAGTACTTCCAGCTCTACGCCCGGCGTCTGTTCAAGGCTGGCATTCACGGCGTCGGCGGCTGCTGCGGCACCACCCCCGAGCACATCCGCAAGATCGCGGCCGCCGCGCGCATGGTGGCCGGCGAGGGCGAGGCTGGCGATGGCGGTGGCATGCGCGACGAGGAGCCCATGGCGCCGAAGGTGGCCCCCGGCATCCAGGTGGTGCCACGGGAGCAGAAGGGGGCCATCGGGGCCAAGCTCGGGCGCGACTTCCTGGTCTCGGTCGAGGTCAACCCACCGCCCGGGCTGTCCCTGGACAGGGCGCTCGAGGGGGCCCGGCTGCTGCGCGACGGCGGTGTGGACATGATCAATGTGGCCGACGGGCCGCGCGCCAGCGCCCGCATGGGCAACCTGGCCCTGTGCGTGCGCGCGCAGCAGGAGCTGCAGATGCCGGCCCTGATGCACGTCACCACCCGCGACCGCAACCTGCTGGGTCTGATCGCGCATCTCTTGGCAGGTCACGAGCTGGGCGTGCACAACCTGGTGGTGATCACCGGCGACCCGCCCAAGATGGGCGACTTCCCCGACGCCACGCCGGTCTACGACGTGGACTCGGTGGGCCTGTTGCGTATCATCGACGGCCTCAACCGCGGTATCGACCCCGGCGGCAAGCCGCTGATGGATGCGACGCGCTTTCTGTGCGCCACCGGCGCCGAGCCGGCCGCTGTCGATTACGACAGGGAGATCCGCCGGCTCGAGGCCAAGGCCCGCGCCGGCGCCGACTACGTGATGACCCAGCCGGTCTACGACATCGACGTGCTCGAGCGCTTTCTCGACGACACCGAACGCATCGGTCTGCCGACGCTGGTGGGGCTTTTGCCCCTGGCCAGCCACCGCAACGCGGAGTTTCTGCACAATGAGGTGCCGGGCATGCGAGTGCCGGAGGCGATCCGCGAGCGCATGCGCGCGGCCGGCTCGGGTCCGTCGGCGCGGGCCGAGGGCGTGCAGGTGGCCCGCGAGATGCTCCTGCGCGTGCGCGACCGCGTCGCTGGCGCCTACATCATGCCGCCCTTCGGCCGCTACAAGCTGGCGCTGGATGTGATCAAAGGCATCGTGCGATGAGGCTTGTGTGGTTTCTGTCGCTGGCGTTGTGCGCCTGCGGTGGTGTGCCCCGGCCGCGCTACGCCCACAGCGATCCGTTGGCGCTTCTGGTCCAGCATCGCGAGGCACGCAGCCAGGTAATGGCGATTCGGGCCGAAGCCAAGGTCGACCAGCGCGCCGAGCGCGGGCGCATCAAAGGCCGCGTGCTGATGTTCGTACAGCGTCCGGGACGCCTGCGCTTCGACGCCATGACGCAATTTGGACCCGTCGCGATCCTGACCAGCGACGCTACGCACTTCGCCTACAGCGACCTGCGCGAAAAACGCTTTCTGCACGGAGCCACCTGTCGAAAGAACATCGCGCGCATGTTGGGCGTGCCGCTGTCAGTGCAGGAGGCCACCGAGCTGTTGCTCGGCGGTAGTGCTGCCATGGAGCACGCGCGCGCCGAGCTGCGCTGGCATGACGAGGGCTTCTACCGCGTCGAACTCTTGGCCAAGGACGGCCGCAGCCAGCAGATCGACCTGGGGGTTCACGATGCCGATCTCGAGCTGCCCGCCGACCGCCAGCGCCTGCGGCTTTTGGCCTCGCGCGTGCGCGACGCGAGGGGCACGACCATCTGGAGCGCCCGCTACGACGACTACCGGATGCTCGAGGGTGAGGTCGCTGTCGAAATGCCTTTCGAGGTGCAGATCGAGCAGCCCGGCCGCGGCAGCGACACCCTGATCCGCTTCAAGGAGGTGGCCCTAGACGCCGACGTGCCTGACGCGGCGTTCACCCAGCAGGCCGCGCCCGGCATGGTCGTCGAGGAGGCTGCCTGTGACTGACGGGCCACCAGATGCGTCCGATAAAGCGCCCGAAAGGCCCGAGCAGGCCTTCAAACCCCGCTCGACACGCGAGGTGCCGCGCTTTGCCGGGGCCAGCTCCTTCCTCCGGCTGCCCTTCCACGACGACCCGCGCGACGTGGATGTGTTGATCTGCGGTGCCCCCTTCGACGGCGCCACCACCTACCGGCCCGGCGCCCGCTTTGGCCCGCGCGCTGTGCGCGAGGCCAGCGCCCTGACCCGCGGCTACCACCCTGCGAGCGGCGTCGATCTCTTCGAGCGCCTGCGCTGCGCTGACGGCGGCGACATCCTGTGCGTGCCGATGGAAATCGAGCGAACGCTCGAAAATATCCGGGCGCGCGTGGCCGAGGTGCTCGCGGCCGGTGCCGTGCCGGCGCTGGTGGGAGGTGACCACAGCATCAGCCTGGGGGCGCTTCGGGCCGTGGCCGCGCACCATGGGCCGGTGGGACTGGTCCACATCGACGCACACGCCGATACCTTTGGGCCCGCCTGGGGGGTCGACCTGCACCATGGCACGGTCTTTCGCCACGCCCAGCAGGAGGGGCTGCTCAGACAGGGGGGCGTGCTGCAGCTCGCCATCCGGGGCCCCCTGACCTCGGCGTCGGACCTGGATTTCGCCCACGCGGCGGGCTTCGAGCTGCTGATGATCGACGCGATCAAGCGCGATCTTGCGAAGGTGGAGGCCCGGTTGGCGCGTGCCGCCGCCTCGGGCCCGCTCTATCTCAGTTTCGACATCGACGCGGTCGACCCGGCCTACGCCCCCGGCACAGGCACCCCGGTACCCGGCGGGCTGACCAGCTACGAGGCGCTGTGCCTGGTGCGGGCGCTTGCGGGCGCCCAGCTGGTCGGTCTCGACCTGGTGGAGATCTCCCCCGAACGCGATCCGGGCGGCCAGACGGCCCTGCTGGGAGCGAGCCTGCTGGCCGAGGCACTCTCGGTGTTGGCGGCCTCACGCTGAGGATCGAAGCGCACAGCAGATGATAGACGAGCCAAATTCGAGGGGTTTTCTATTGCTCTGTGGCGTGGCGCCCGGTAAACAGAGCGCCGTGCCGAGGCGTGGCCGTTCAGGGTCGACCTACATGTGGTGGATCCTGTCGCGATCGTGCATGATCGCGTGCCTGCTCGCCCCGCCCACGGCCCTCGGCCTCGGATCCGGTTGTGGAGGCGCCGGGGCGTCTGCCCGAGATGCGGATCGTTCGATGAAGCAATACGAGTTGGCGATAGGGTTGCGCGGCGAGGGCAATACGCCCGGTGCGCTGCAGGCCCTTTATCGCGCCATCGAGCTGGATTCGGAAAACAGCAAGGCCCATCTGCTGCTGGCGACCTTCTTTCTGCTCGAGCGTGACGACAACCCGCCCCATCACGACGCCGAGGCCGAAAAGCACTTCCGCGAGGCCCTGCGCATCCAGGAGTCGGAGCAGGCTCGGCCCGAGTCCATTATCGCCTCCGACGCCCGCAACGGCTTGGGCGTGCTCTACATCCACCAGCAGCGCTACGACGAAGCGATCGTCGAGCTCAAGGCCGCCGTCGCCGACCTCTTCAATCGCCAGACCTTCATGGCCTGGGGCAATCTGGGCTGGGCTTACTACGAAAAGGGCGACTACAAGGCCGCCGTCGATGCCCTCGAGCGCTCGGTCAAGCAGCATCCGCGCTTTTGCGTGGGCTTCTTTCGGCTCGGCCGCACGCTGCTGAAGACCGAGAGCTTCGAGCGCGCCGAGGAGGCGCTGACGCGGGCGCTGGAAGTCGACCAGCGCTGCGAATCCTTTCAGGACGCCTGGCACCTGCGCGGCGAGGCGCGCATGAAGCTCGGAAACCGCGAGGACGCCCGCGGCGACTTCGAGCGCTGCGTCGAGCTGGACGCCAAGAACGAGGCCGGGCAGGCCTGCACGCGCTACCTGGAGGCGACTTTCTGATGCGGCCGCTGCACACCGATGGCGGCGACGTGCCGTCCCATGGAACGCCGGTTGGGAACTCGGTCGGTAGTTACCTCCGGCGCGAGCGTGAGCGGAAGCACATCTCGGTGGCGGAGCTGTCGCAGACCACGCGCATCCCGGTGAGCGTGCTGCTGCAGATCGAGGAGGACCGCCGCGAGGAGCTGCCCGCCGATGTCTTCGTGCGCGGCTTCCTGAGGGCCTATTCGCGGGCTCTGGGACTGGACGAGGAGCACGTGCTCGCGCGCTACGGTCGCACCGAGGTCAGCGACGCGCCGCCTTCGCTGCCCGTGGTCTACCCCCCTGACTCGGGGCGTCGCTTTGGCATCGCCATTGCGCTGTTCATCCTGCTGATCCTCTTTACGCTCGCGCTGTCGATCGTGTTGCGGCCGCGCCATCGCGACACGCCGGTCGAGCTTTCCCAAGGGCGGTCTCCGTGCGCGGTCGAAGTGACGTCAGCGAAGCACTCCTCTTGCGCAGCGTCGACTACCGCGACGCCGACCGCATCGTCACGCTGCTGACGGCCCGGCACGGCAAGCTCGCTTTCATCGCGCGCGGTGCCCGGCGCAGCAAGAAGCGCTTCGGCGGTGCGCTGCAGCCTTTCGCTGTGCTCGGGGTCGAGGTCACACTGCGGGGCTCGCAGCTCGGCACCCTGCTGCGGGCCGAGGTCTCGCGCGCCTTCCCCACACTGCTGGGCGATCTGGATCGCCTGGCGGTGGGCTACGCAATGCTCGAGCTTTTGGCCGAACTCAGCCCCGAGCGCCAGGCCGACGCCGGGATCTTCGCGCTGGCGTTGGAGGCGCTGGCAGCGCTCGATGCGGCCGAACTCTCGCCGCTACCGCTCTTGCTCGCCTTCGAGCTGCGCCTTGTCGCGCTGGCCGGCTTTGCGCCCAACCTGCAGAGCTGCGGCGGCTGCGGCAAGCGCCCGGGCCCGGAGCAGGCCGCGCTCTTCGATCCGCGCAGGGGCCATCTGGTGTGTCGCGACTGCGGTGGCGCCCGCGAGCGGCTCTCGGCGCGTGCGCGCGGGGCGCTCGGGGCCGCGCTGGCCCAGGACTGGAAGCCCCTGCTCTTGGCCGACTGGGCCGGGCCGGGGGAGTTGACGAGCCTTCGCCAGGCGATCGAGCGCTTCGTCGAGCACCGTATCGGCAAGTCCCTGAAGTCCCTGCCCTGGTCGCCATCGGAGGCGCAGGCCAACGAGGAGCCATGTGATGAAGGATGACGATCAATTCGAACTGGTCGAGGTGCACGCACCGCGCGGCGCAGAGCATATGACCGCCGTCTTCGCCGACGAACATCGGGTCGAGCTGCCGCATCGGGTATTGCGAGGCTTCTGTCCCTGTGCCGGTTGCCAAGGTCATGACGCCGGCTGCCGTTTCGTCGAGGGCGGCGACCTCACGTTGTCGGAGGTAATCGAGGTGGGCAACTATGCGCTGCGACTGACATGGGGGGATGGGCACTCCACGGGCATCTACAGCTTTCGCTACCTGCGCGCCCTATGCGCCTGCGTCCACTGTTGTTCAGGTGATCCCACCGCACGCACTTTCGAACGCCGGCCGTGACAGCGGGCGATCGCAAGCGCGTCGGCCATGGGTTACAATTGCTGGGCTCGAGTCAGCTGCGCAGCCTGATCCGGCGGCTGCGCGCGCCCAGCCCCCGACCACTGCATGCCCCTGCGCGTTTTGATTGTCGATGACTCCAACGCCATGCGCGCCTTCGTGCGGGCTGCGCTGGAGGATGACCCGGCGTTACAGGCGCAGGTAGAGGAAGCCGAAAGCGGCTTCGAGGCCCTGCGTGTGCTGCCGCGGCAGACGTTCGATCTGGTGGTGTTGGACGTGAACATGCCCAACATCAACGGCCTGGAGCTGATCCCTTTCATCCGCAGTAGCGAGCGTCACGCACAGACGCCGCTTTTGATGATCAGCACCGAGGCATCCGAGCGCGACCGCGAGCGCGCGCTGTCACTGGGGGCCAACCGCTACCTGTCCAAGCCGTTTTCGTCGGAGCAGCTGGTCGACATGATTCGCCAGTTGCGCGCCGACGCGGCCGATGCGGGAGGCCCTTGACGCGCTCGCCCACGATCGCGCGCTGGGCCCTTCGGCGCTGACCCCACTGCCATGTCGCAATCCGAAGACGATCGAGCACGCGCGGAATTTCTGGCTGAGGCCCAGGAGATTGTCGAGGCCCTGTCGAGGGACCTGCTGGTGCTCGAGGATGCCAACAAGCGCGGGCTGACCTTGCCGGAGACCGTCAATGACGTCTTCCGCGGCGTGCACACGCTCAAGGGTTTGGCGGGCATGTTCTCCTTCGAGCGCATCGCGGAGCTGGCCCACGTTTTCGAGGATCTGCTCGAGGCTTTGCGCCTGGGTCGCGTGCCCATGGACGGTGGTGTGCTCGATCTGCTCTTCGAGGGTGCCGAGGGCTTTCAGCACCTCTTGGCCGGCGCGCAGCGCTCCGACGCGGCGGTGGACGTCGATGTGGAGGGCTTGCTCGCGCGCATCGCGGCGCTGGAACCGGGCGCCGCCAGCCAGCGCGACATCCTTTCCGATTACGACATCGATCCGAACATCCTGTCGGTGCTCACCGAATACGAGGAGCACCGGCTGCGCAGCAGTTTCGAGCAGGGCCGGACCGTCTACCGTTTTCGCCTGCAGCTCGCCCTCGATGCCATCGACACGTCGCTGGCCGGGCTCAAGGAGCGCTGCTCCGGTGTGGCCGAGGTGCTCAGCTACCTGCCGAGTTCGAGTGCCGAGGTCAAAGACGCCATCGAGATCGAGTTGCTGATCGCCACGCGCGTCAGCCCCGCCGAGCTGCGTGAGACGCTCGATCGCCCCGACGGTCTGCTCATACCCATCGAGCGCAAGCGCCGTGACTCGATCGCGCCGCGTATGGATGCCGAGGCGGGCATGGCCGCCGCGTCCTTGAACCAGGCGGCCCCCGAGGTGGAGCCCAGTGAGGACACGGGCAGTCTCAGGTCGTTGGCCAATGTGGTGCGCGTGGACATCGGTAAGCTCGACCACTTGATGAACGTGGTCGGCGAACTCGGCTCGCTGCGCTCGAGCTTCGTGCAGCTGGTGGAGCGACTGCGTGCGCACAGCACCGACCGTGAATTGATCTTCGAGGCGCAGCGGATTCAGCGGGGCTTCCAGCGGCACCTGGGCGAAGTCCAGTCCAGCGTGCTGGGCGTGCGCATGGTTCCCCTGTCTCAACTCTTCGACAAGTTGGCTGTGATTGTGCGTCAGCTCGCGCGCGACCAGGGCAAGGAAGTTCAGCTGGTGGTCAAGGGAGCGGAGACCGAGGTCGACAAGCTGATCGCCGAGGAGATCGCCGACCCGCTGATGCACATCGTGCGCAACGCCATCGATCACGGCATCGAGTCACGCGATGAGCGCGAACGGCTCGACAAGCCCAAGGTGTCGAATTTCGGCATCCGGGCTTTTCCCCGGGGCAACCATGTTGTGATCGAGTTACGCGACGATGGTCGCGGTATCGATCCCTCGCTGGTGCGCGAAACGGCGGTTCGTCGCGGCGTGCTGAGCGAGCACGAAGTCGGCGACATGACGCCCGAAGACTTGATGGAGGTGATCTTCCGTCCGGGCTTCAGCACCCGTGAGGTGGTGACGGGAATCTCGGGCCGCGGTGTGGGCATGGATGTGGTCAAGACGAATATCAACCGCCTGGGCGGCGCGGTTGAAATCGCCAGCGAACTCGGTCGGGGCACGACATTCACGATCACACTGCCGGTTACCCTCGCGATCATCAGTGCTTTGTTGTTTCAGACTCGCGGGCGAGTGATGGCGATTTCGCTGTCGGCGGTGCGCGAGGCGTTGCGCTTCGAGGATTACGCGCTTCGGACCGTGGAGGGGCGCGAGGTGCTGGACCTGCGCGGTGAGACGCTGCCCCTGTGTCGGTTGGCCGAGCTCTTCGGCCTGTCCGACGGGAAGTCCGTACCGGAGCGAATGCTGCGGACGGCGACGCGACGGCGCCGGGTGCACGGCGGGGAAGCGCAGCAGGCCGACGATGCCGAGGTCTTTTCATCGGAGCCCCCGGTGAAGTCCCGCAGCGGGGCGGGCTTCGTGATCGTCATCGTTGTGGGCAATCGTCGCCTGGGGCTGGTCGTCGATCGGTTGCTCGGCCAACAGGACATCGTGATCAAGCCGCTTGGCAGGAGCCTGTCGTCGGTGCCGGGCATCTCCGGAGCGACCGACCTCGGAGACCAGCGACTGGTCCTGGTGGTGGACGCTCCGGCGATCATCGACGAAGCCCTCCTGGGCCGCTGGCTGCGGCCGTCGCTTGGAGGTCAAGCATGAGTGAGGCGCCGCCGCTGGCCTCCAGGTCGGAGGCGCCCGAGCTGGAGCGCGTCGACGAGACCGGTACGCGCGAGTTTCTCGCCTTTCGACTCGGACAAGAGCGCTATGCGCTGCCGCTGTCGACCGTGCGTGAGATTCTGCGCATCCCTCACGTCACCGAAGTACCGCGCTGTCCCGAAGAAGTGATCGGCGTGACTTCGGTGCGCGGCACGGTGACCACCGTGTTGGACCTCCGCGTGCGGCTGCGCATGCCCTGCGAACGCGTGACTGCGCGTGCCCGCATCTTGCTCGTCGATTGCTGGGGCGAACCGATCGGCATGTTGGTCGACGAGATCCTGCAGGTCTACCGCCTGCGTGAGGACGAGGTGGAACTCACCTCCGCTCTTGGTTCCGAGGGCAGCGGCTATGTGATGGGCATTGGCCGTCCCGGCAGCTCGAGTCGCCGACGTGATGCCAGCGGCGGTGCCCGCGTTCAGGAGGTCTTGATCCTGCTCGATGGCATCGCGCTGATGAAGGAATATCGATCATGAGGCGCTCGGCGATTTCGCGCGAAGGTCGGCGTCTGGTCGGCTTCGAGGTCGGTTCGGTGGCCTACGGCATCGATATCGATCGCGTGCGCGCGATCGTGCGACCGCTGCCGCTGCAGCCCCTGCCGCACATGCCCGAGATGGTGGCTGGTGTGGCCGATCATCGCGGCGTTCTGATCCCGGTGCTCGACCTCAGGCGACGCTTCGGTCTGGTCGCCGCGGCGCCCGATCGCGCCGCGCGCTGGATCATCGTCACCCGCGAGCGGCGCCTGGTGGCGTTGATCGTGGATCGGGCGAGCGAGGTATTGACGGTCGATGAAGGGCAGGCTCGCGGCATTCCGGAGCTGGGCTCGGGCGCCGAAGACCGGGCCATCGCTGGTGCCTACAACCACCGTGGTCGCATCGTCTTCGTTTCGGACATCGACCGCGTGACGGAAATCGCAGACCGTTTGACCTTGCCGACGGGGCAGCCGGCGAGCGCCATCGAGGCCGTCGGCGAAGGGGAGCGCGATGGAGCCGGCTGAGGTCGATGCCCTGCTCGCGGCCGAGCATGCCGAGCAACGCAGGCAGGCGGTGCTGGCGATGGTCAAACTCGACCCGTCGGAGGTGGTGCCGCGGCTGTTGCGCGCCCTCGGCGACAGCGACTGGCGTGTGCGCGAGGAGGCCCAGCGCATCGGGGCCAACTTGGCCATCGACGAGGCGCTGCTTTCGGCCTTGATCGGCGCGGTGGCCCAGCCCGACAACGTCGGCCTGCGCAATGCGGCACTCGCCCTGCTCGGGGCATTGGGCGAGCGCGCCAGCTCCGCCCTGCTCGACGCTTTCAAGGCCGCCGAGCCGACCGCGCGCAAGTTCGTGGTCGAAGCCATCGCCGGTACCGGGGATCGGCGTGCCGTGCCGCTGCTGTCAGACGTGGCAGTGGCATCCGACCTCAATGATGCAGCCGGTGCCATCGAGGCCCTGGGCCGCATCGGTGGTGCAGAGGCAGAAGCCGCGCTCCGGCGAGTCCTCGGCTCCCAGGAAGTCTACCTACGGATGGCGGCGCTGCAGGCGCTTGACCGTATGCGGGTGACGCTGCCCTGGGAGCAATTGGAGCCGCTGCTTTCAGAACGTCTGGTCTTCCGGGTGGCGCTCTCGGCCCTGGGGCGCACCGGTCATGTGGCTGCGGTGGCTCCGCTGCTTTCGGCCCTTGCCGAATCGTCCAGTCGGTTGGCGGCGATGGCCGCCGGTGCGCTGTGCGAACTCGCGGCTTCGGAACAGGGTGCCGAGGCCGTGGCGCGGGGGATGTTGGGTCTGGGACAAGACGCGCGCTCGCGCTTGCGCGAGCTGGCGCTCGAGGGTGAAGGGGAGGCTGCGCGCGCGGCTGTCGAGCTTTTGTGCCGCGCTCGCGATCCCGAGGTGTTGCCCGCCGTCGTGGAATGCGCCTGTCGCAACGAACTTGCTGACGGCGCCGAAGCTGCGATTCGGGCCTGGGGTTACGACGCGGCCAGGGCGCTGTTATCGCTTTACCAGACCGACGTGGATGCACCGCGCGCGCCAGCGACGCTGGAGCTTGGCTCCGACCTGGCCGCATCCTTGTCCTCGGGCGCGGTGACCGCAGCTTTCGGCGGGCAGCCCGGGGGCGACTTCGTCGTCGAGCTGCGAGGGGCCCTGCGCGCGGCCATGCAGTCGCGTCAGTCCGAGCTGATGGCCGCGGCGACGCGGGCCATGGCGCAATGGGCCGAGCCCGGCGATGCGGGGCGGCTGGTGGCGCTGGCGGGCTCCAGCCACGCCGAGGTCTGTGAGGCGGCGCGGCTGGCGCTGACGGCGCTGGTGGAGCGCGACAGCGAGGCGGTGGGGCGGGCGCTCCTTGGGGTCAACCTGGAGGGGCCCTCGGGCCAGATGTTGGTCGAGTTGATCGCGCGTACCGGCGGTGAGGCGGCTTTCGATCGGTTGCGCACGGCGCTTCTGGCCCCCGACCCCGCGACGCGAAGCGCGGCGATTCGAGCGCTTTCGCGATTGCACGGGCTGAAGGTGGGCGAGGCCATCGCGATGGCGCTGACCGATGAGTCCAGCGAAGTTCAGCTGGTGGCGGCCGAGGCCCTCGGCGGTCTGTTGCAGCGCGGCGAAGGCAGCGAGCTCTTGCTGCAGTCGCTTTTGGTCGCCCTCGACGGGCCCGCGCCGCAGGTGCAGGAGGCGGCGGCGCGGGCACTGCGCTGGGCCGAGGCGGGTTCCGAGGTCGACGATGCGCTGTCGCACTGGGCCCAGGCCGGCGGCGCCGAGCTTCGGGTCATCGCGATTGACGCTCTGGTCGCGCGCGCATCGCCCTTGCTCGGTGCGGCGCTCGAACGGGCGCTTCAGGATGGCGAACCAAAGGTGGTCAAGAAGGCATTGAACACATACGCCGTTCAAGGTCCGTCTGATCCGTCGACGTTGATCGCGGCGCTCGAGCATCCGCTTTCGGAGATCCGTCGCGTGGCCATCGACCTCCTGTTGCGCCGCGGCGACGATCGCGCACTCGCGGCCCTTTTCGCCCATCGCGAGCGGGAGAGCGACGACGTGCTGCGCCAAAAGCTGGGCGATGCTCTCGCCGAACTCGGGCGGGGGCACTGAGGTGGCGCTTTTCTTCAACGCCGGCCCACGCCTGGAGGCGGAAGAGTTTCGTTTGATTCGGGATTTGGTCCATGGCTTCTGCGGCATCCGACTGGCCGACGAGTCGCGCTTGGCGGTCGAGCGCCGCCTCGGCGAGCGCCTCGATGGATTGGGGCTGCAGAACTTCGCGGAGTACTGCGAGCTGCTGAGTCAGACCGGCCGCGGTCAGGGTGAACTCGAGCACGCCGTCGACTTGCTCACCACCAACGAAACCTATTTCTTTCGCGAGCGGCCGCAGCTGCAAGCCTTCGAGAATGAAGTCTTGCCCCAGCTGCGCGAACTGTGCGCGCTGCGAAGGAGTCTGACGGTGTGGAGCGCGGGCTGTTCCACAGGTGAAGAGGTCTACACGCTGGCCATCCTGATCGCGCGTAGCGGCCTGTTCGCCGGCTGGGACGTACGCGTTTTCGGCAATGACATCTCGCGCCGCGTGCTCAAGACGGCCCGGCGCGGCGTCTACCGCGGCTCGAGTTTTCGCGCCATGCCCGAGGGCTGGAAAGCGCATTTCATCAAGACCCCCGACGGTTACATGGTCGAATCGAAGGTGCGGTCCATGTGTCACTTCGGCCATTTCAACCTGCTCGACCGCGGGCGCATCGCGCTGCTCGGCCGGGTCGACGCCATTTTTTGTCGCAACGTGATGATCTATTTTGGTGACGAGGCCAGGCGCAGCCTGATCGACAGCTTCTACGATAGGCTCACTCCGGGGGGATTCTTGATGTTGGGGCATAGCGAGTCGCTTTTGCACCTATCGACAGCGTTCGAACTTGCCCACCTCACGGGGGACCTGGCCTACCGCAAGCCCTCACAGCTTCCCTTCGTGCCAAGGGGGGCTTCATGAAGGGCGTCATAAGGGGCGGCACCAACGATACGATGAAGCCGGTGCGCGTGCTGGTCGTGGATGACTCGGTGGTCAACCGCCGGGTGATCGCCAAGCTGCTGTCGGCCTTGCCCGGGGTCAGTGTGGTCGGGGCGGCTGCCGACGGCGATGAAGCGCTGCAGGCGGCCCACGCCATGGATCCCGACCTGATCACGCTGGACCTCGAGATGCCGCGCATGGACGGCTTCACCTTTCTGCGGCTCTTGATGGCCAATCGGCCGACTCCGGTGGTGGTGATCTCCAGCCACGCGGGGCGCGATCACGTTTTCAGGGCGCTCGAGCTGGGGGCCATCGACTTCGTGGCCAAGCCCTCGCGGCGTCTGGATGAATCAAGTCAGGGCGTTGGCGAGCAGCTCGAGAAAATGGTCGCCCTGGTGCGCGGCCTTTCGCCCAAGCAGCTGAGAAAGAGGCCGCCCCCGTTGCTGGCAGCCGACGCGGCCTCCCGCTCGCGGCAGTCCGGGATCGGCTCTGAGGCGCCTGCGCCACCAGCGCCGGTGATCGCCATCGGAGCGTCCACCGGCGGTCCAAGGGCGCTGCTTCAGCTATTTCAGGCCCTGCCCGATGGCGCCAACGCTGCCATTGTGGTGGCCCAACACATGCCCGAGCGCTTCACCCGGACATTCGCCGAGCGGCTCGCGCGTCAGAGCGCCTTTCGGGTGCGCGAAGCGGCACATCGCATGGTCCTGATGCCCGGCGACGGTTTGGTCTGTCCGGGCGGGCGCAGGCTCGAGCTTGGGCGCGTGGGTCCGGCATTGCAGACGCGCGTGACGCATCCTGCGAGTACCGACCGCTATGCGCCCTCGGCCGACCGGCTGCTGGCGAGCGTGGCTGCGGCGGCCGGGGAGCAGGCGGTGGGCGTGATTCTGACCGGAATGGGGGATGATGGCGCGCGCGGAGTGCGGGAGATCAAGGAGCGGGGCGGGCGCGTTCTGGTCGAATCGCGTGATACGGCGGTGCTCGCGGGGATGCCTGAGGCCGCGATCCGCACCGGCTGCGTCGACGAAGTTCTGGAGCTTCCAAAGCTGATCGAGCGTGTTTGCCAACTTGTGGCCCCGTTAAGGTAGAATCGACTTCCGTGGACGAAGACAACGGCGACAGGCGATCACGCGCACCGGCCAGTGATGCTCCGGTGGACTTGCGCCATGAACGCGAGGATGTGCTGCGGACCTTCCTGCGCAAGGGCATCGAGCTCACCGAGGACCTGATTTCCGACAACGCCGCGTTGAAGCGCCGGGTCGAGGGTCTGGAGCAGGAAAACGCCACCTTGCGCCGGCAGGTCGCCCACGACGACGCCATGCGGGAGCTGCTGTCGAAGATCCAGCAGCTCGAAGCCGAGCGCCTGTCCATTCTCTCGCGCTCGGCCGAACTCGAGGACACCACACGCCAACACGAGGGGCGCCACGAGCAGATCGAGGCCGAACTCAACGATCTGGCGAGTCTCTACGTCGCCAGTCAACAGCTGTCGGGGACCCTGAAGCCGGCCCGCGTGGTGCAACACATCTGCGAGATGCTGGAGCAGCTGGTGGGCGCCCGCCGCTTCGTGCTCTATCTGGTCGAGACAGGCGTCACCCATGCGCTTCCGGTAGCTCACATCGGCTTCGACGAGAACCTGCCGCGTTTGGCGCTCGAAGGCGGCGCCATTGCCGACGCTTGCCTCACCGGTGTCGATCGCATCCACGAGCCGGACGAAGTTCCCGAAGGCGGTGAGCCGCTGGCCGTGATCCCGTTGGTCATGGGCGATGTCTGCGTTGCCGTGATCGCCGTCTACGAGCTGCTCGAGCACAAGACCGAGTGGGCCACGGTCGACCGCGAACTCTTTCACCTCCTGCGTCGACATGGAGCGATTGCGTTGATCGGCGCCACCCTGTATCACGACGCGCCGGACGCCCGGAGCGTGCTTCAGGCGCTCGCTTCGATTCCGGTACAGCCCAAGCAACCGCGCCGCGCTTCGGAAGGAAGCGAGGTCCAGAAGGGAGATTCGAGCTGATGGCGGAGTACTCGTGCCTCGTCGTAGAGGACTCTCCAATGATGCGGCAACTGATCGTCTTCGCGCTGTCGCGGGTCAAGAATGTGCACGTGACCGAGGCGGACGACGGGATCACGGGCCTCAAGGAGCTGGCGGCGGCCCGCTTCGATCTGATCATCACCGACATCAATATGCCCGTGATGGATGGGCTCAAGCTGGTCAAGCGCGTCCGCATGGACGATCGGCACAAGGATGTGCCGGTGATCATCATCACCACCGAGGGTTCCAAGGAAGACCGCGAGCGGGCGATGGCGTTGGGCGCCTCGGCCTACATCACCAAGCCGATTCAGGCACCCCAGGTCATCGCACGGGTGAAGGAACTGCTGAAGATCAGTTGAGTAGCGGCGCGATGGTGGCGATCAAAATCTGCGGGCTCACCTGCGTGAGCGATGCGCTTCAGTGCGTCGAGGCGGGGGCGGATGCCATTGGCTTGAACTTCTACCCCGGCTCGCCCCGCTGCATCGACGTGGAGCGCGCGCGGGAAATCGTCGAGGCGGTCGGCGACCGGACGCTTACTGTGGGGGTCTTCGTCGATCTGGAGGCGGACGCGATCGAAGCCACCAAAGAGGCCACGGGTCTGCGCTGCGTGCAACTGCATGGCCACGAGCCACCGGAGCTGCTCGAGCGATTTCTGCCCCACGCCTACAAGGCCATCCGGGTTCGCGATGCGTCGAGTCTCGCTGAGGCGCGCCGCTTCGGTGGTCAGCACATTCTGCTCGATGCCTACGTTGCCGGTCAGGCCGGCGGAACCGGCCAGGTCTTCAACTGGGAGCTGGCCCGCGAGTTTGCCCGCGAGCGCAAGGTCACGCTGGCCGGCGGGCTGACGCCCGGCAATGTGGCAGAGGCGGTGGCGCAGGTGCAGCCGTTTTGCGTGGATGTGGCCAGCGGTGTCGAGTGGAGTCCGGGGCGCAAGGATCGCGCGCTCGTCGAGGCCTTTGTGCGCGCGGTGCGGGAGGCGGTCGGGCCCGAGGTCAGAAGCCAAAGTTGAGCTGTGCCGGCGCAAGCCGGGTCGAGCCCCCGACGGGCGGAAGCTGGAAGTCGTCGAAGCCTGTGGTCCCATGGCTGAGCCACACGAAGCGCCGGTCGTCGAGGGGGCGATCGAATACGAAGCGGGCCTTCTTCACGCGTCCATCGCGCTCGACGGCGGTGACCTCGATGCGCAGGCCTGCGAGATCGATGCGGCTGCCGATGGGCAGGGGGCTGTCGGCGGCCCGGTAGAGTTCATCCAGCGGTTGACTCAGCAATCCGCCCTGGTAATGCAGCTCCAGGGTGCGCGCGTCGGGGCGTGAGACTTCGAGGGGATGCGAGCCGAAGGAAAGGGCGCGAAGACGCGCAGGCGGGGCTTTGTTCTCAAGCGCCGCCAGCACGGGAATCAACTTGACGTAGAAGTAATCCGGTGCCGAGACGACGATCAGGTCGCGTTCGGCGCCGCGCGTGAGGGCGTCCCGGGCGGCGTGCTCGGCCGGGGAGGTGAGGGCGACGCTGCAGGTGGTCAGTGGCAATAGCAGCGGTGAAAGCACGAGATGCAGACCGGTAAGCCCCGCCGTCGTAGGGCGGGCGAGGCGATGCCAACTGGGGGCTGCCGGCAGCCACAGGGCCTCGAGCATCAGGCCATGCCAGAGCTGCGACAGCAGGGCCATGGCGCCCAGGCCGACGAAGAAGAGCAGGCGATTGTTGGGATGGGTGCTGCAGGCGGGAACCAGCGCCGCCGCCATGCCCAGCGCCCAGAAGCGGGCCGTTTCGTCGCGTGCGAGCAGGGGGGCGATGCACACCCCGAAGACGACGAGCACGAGCAGCGAAAGCGCCAGGATCAAGCTCGGGTAGGGCGCGGGTGCAAAGAGGGCAGTCTCGGCCGGCGGCAGCGCCAGCTCGCCCAGCAGGAGAAGCGGAATGCGCTCGACCGCCGCGGCCGCGAAGACCAGCGGCTCGCGCGGGGGATCCAGGTAGAGACCGGAACCGTGTGCGCCGCGACCCAGGGCGCTGTAGGCCAGGCGCCATAGCGCAATCAGCAGCAGGTGGGGGGCGATGGAGCGCAGGCGACTCGGCCACGACGAGCGCTCGAGAAAGAGGGCGTAGGACACCAGATATCCGACGATGGCGATGGCGCCCTCGCCGGCCAACAGCGCTCCTAGCAGTAGTAGCGGCGACAGCAGGGCCATTGCCGTGCTGCCGCTGATGCGCCCGCGGTGGTGGCAGAGCAAGCTCGCGACGGCCAGGGCGGTGGCGATGGCGGCGTTGCGATTGGCGATCCAACCGACGGCGAAGCCGTGGCTGTGATCGAATGCGTACAGCAGCGCAGCCAGGCCCGCGACCGTGGTCGGCCCGAGCAGCGCCCGATACAGGCGGGTGGTCAGCGCGATGAGCAGGAAAAACCACAGCAGGCTGTGCAGGTGCTGAAGCGGTGCGTTGTCCGGCCACAGCAGGGCGTCGAGGCGATGACTGGCTTCGCTCAGCGGGCGAAAGAGCGAGACCAGCAGATCCTCTTCGATCCACCACGGTGCGTAACCTTCTTCCACCTGCCAGTGATTGATCTCACGCTCGCCGTTGGCGATGCCGAAGGGCGACTGGTAGGCCTCGAGTAGGGCCTCGGCGCCCGGTCGCTGCGAGAGCATGTAGCGATGGAAGTGATCGTCGAGGTGGAAGCCGATCAGCAGGCTGGGACAGGCCAGCAGACAGGCGATGAGGGCCAGGCGTCGGGGAAGCGAGGGATGCTTTAAAAACGCGGCCAGGCGGCCATCGGGCGCCGCATTCGGCTCGAGGTTCGCGGGCTCGAGGTTCGCAGGCTCGACGTTCGCAGGCTCGGCCACTGTCTACGATACCTATCAGATCGCCGGGGGCCCTTACCATTGGGCTCGAAGGCGGCGCCGAAATATCCGATACTGCCGAGCGTATGTGGACCCTGGTTCGCCGCCTGAGCCTGCGCCATCTGCGGGCTGCACCGCTGCGGTCGGGCTTGGTGGTGCTGGGAATCGCCCTGGGGGTTGCGGTGGTGGTGGCCTCGCGCGCCACCTCCGACTCCATGTTGCACACCTTCGACGAGCTGGTGGAGCGCGTTTCGGGGCGCGCGGAGCTGATGGTGGTGGGCAACGAGTCGGGAGTGCCCTCCGACCTGGTCGCCGAGATGGCGGCTGTGCCGGGCGTTGCCCACGCCGCCGCGGCCCTCGAGATCACCACGAGTTTCGCCAGCGACCGCCAGCCGTTGCTCATCCTGGGCGTGGACTTCCTTGGCGACACCCACTTTTTGCCCTTCCGCTCCGAAAACGGCGACGGCGACGTGGTCGACGATCCGCTGCTCTTCGTCAACGATCCCTCGGCGCTGCTGATCACGCGGACTCTGGCCAAGCGCCGTGGACTGTCCATCGACAGTGAGGTGACGGTGCTCAGCGCCGGCGGCACCACTACACTGACGGTGAAGGGCATCGTCGAGGATAGCGGGCCGGCGGCTTCCTTCGGCGGCCAGGTGGCGGTGATGTTCCTGGACGCCGCTCAGGTGGCTTTCGCGCGCGGGCGCCTGGTCGATCGTATCGACGTGGCGGTCACCCAAGGGCACGACGCCGCCGCCGTGGCCGCCGCCGTGGAGCGCGCGCTCGCGGGCAGCGCCCGGGTGGAGCGCCCCGAGGAGGTGGGCCGGCGCCTGCGCGAGCTGTCGGCGCCGCTCAGTGACGGCCTCGCGCTCAGCGGACTGGTGGCGCTCCTGGTCGGGGTCTTCATCATCTACAACGCCATCGGCATCGCCGTCACCCAGCGCCGCCGCGAGACCGGGGTGCTGCGCGCCCTGGGGGTGGTGCGTCGCCAGGTGGTCTTGCACTTCTGTCTCGAGGCGTTGGTGCTATCGCTGCTGGGTATCGGCGTTGGGCTCGTGCTCTCGCAGCAACTGGTGCAGGCCACCCACGCCCAGACCAGCGAAGCCATCAGCCGCATGTACGCCGCCAATCCGAGTTCGCCGCGCATCGGGCTCGAGCACGTGCTGTGGGGCGCAGGAGCCGGTCTGCTGATCTCCTTCGGTGCCGCGTTTCTGCCCGCCCGTCGCGGTGCGCGGCTGGCTCCGGTCTCGGCCCTGCGCGGCGATATCGAAAGCCGCGGCGGTGGCGTGCCCTATCGAGCGCTTGCCGTCGCGGGACTTTTATTGATGGGCGTTTCCTGGCTTCTGGCGCCCATGGGCAGCGAGTTGACCGCCTACCTGGCGACCTTTGGTGATCTGGCGGGGGCGGCGATGCTGGCGCCGTTGCTCGTGGTGGTGCTGAGGCGGGCGCTTTCGGGCGCGGCGCGCGGGCTCTTCGGCGTCGCCGGGCGTCTCGGCCTGGAGTATGTGGAGCGCGATCTGGGGCGCAGCACGGTCAACGTCCTGGCCCTGATGGTGGCGGTTTCACTGAGTGTTGCAGTCAGCGGCTGGTTGACGTCGTTCGAGCGCTCGATCCGCGATTGGTTCGAGCAGGTCACCGCCGCCGACATGGCCATCACCGCCGGCTCGCCCATCGCCGATCGCACCCAGATGCCGCTCTCGCCCGATGCGCTGGAGAAGCTGCAGGGCCTCGAAGGGGTCGAGGCGCTGCAGCCCATGCGCATGATCGAGCAGCGCCACGGCGAGCGCGCCTTTCGCCTGGTGGCCTCCGATACCCAGGTCTACCTGGAGCAGGCCGCGCGTCGGCACAAGCCCTGGCGCGTTTTGGACGGCCGTGATCCCATCGAGAGCGACGCGTTGTCCGAAGCGCCGCGCATCGTGCTCGGTGAAAACGCCGCCCACCAGCTTGGTCTCGCCGCGGGCGACACCATGGAGCTGCAGACGCCGTCGGGCAAGGTGGCCTTCGAAGTGCGCGCGGTGGTGGTCGATTACTCCTCGGAAATCGGCGCCGGTTTCATCGATCGCCGGTACTACCTCGAATCCTGGAAGGATCCGGCCCTGGACGTGATCAACGTTTATTTGAAGCCGGGTGCAACTTCAGAAACGGTGGCTCAGAAGATTCATCAGCGCCTGGGCGGCGGCGACGCTCTCTTCGTGACCGAGACCACCGAGATCCGTGAGCAGTACCTGGGGCTGGTGGAAGAGAGCTTCTCCTATACGCGCTCGCTCGAGCTCATCGTGCTGGTGATCGCGCTGCTCGGAGTGGTGGGCACGATGGTGGCGGCGGTGATCGACCGCACGCGCCAGCTGGGGATCTTGCGGGCGGTGGGCGCCAGTCGGCGTCAGGTGGTGGCCTCGATGGTGGTGGAGTCCGCGTTCCTGGGCTTTTGTGCAGCGCTGATTGGAATTGCGGCGGGCGCCGTGCAGTGTTTGATGTTCCTCGAGATCCTGGTCGCCAAGCAGTCCGGTTGGCACCTGAGCTTCATCTTCCCCTACGAGGGGGCCGTGCGTATCGGTCTGTTGGTGGTGCTGACCGCCGCCGTGGCCGGTTTCGTGCCCGGGTTGCGCGCCGCGCGCCTCGACGTCAAAGAGGCCCTTGCCTACGAGTGATCGCTCGCGCGGGCACGGCCGCTTTTTTGCCCGGCTCCGTTCGGGGTCGCTAGGATCGCGGGCGGAGGCCTTCCATGACACGAATTTTCGCCACTTCGCTGCTCCTGCTCGGCGTTGTCGCATCGGGTTTTTACGCATCTTCGGCCGAGGCTCGTGCCCGGCGTCCCGGCATGGCCGGAAGCCTGCTGATCGACGATCAAGACGATCTCTATTTCTTCCCGCAGCTCACGCGCGCCTATCAGAACCAGATCTCGCTCACCTACGGCGGTGACTCCGACACCGGCAACGGTCTGTTGACGTTGGGCGGAGAGAGTATGGCTTTCGGCGTCGCCATTCACCGCGGCGACGTGCAGGGCCCGCACCTGATCGACGAGACGCTGGCCGTCAACGGTCCTTCTTCGCTCTTTGCGCCGGCGATTGCCGTGGATCCGGCTACCGTGGTCGACCTCTTCTTGGCCATGGATAGCGGAGCCGGGCAGCTCGGCTTCCGCCTCGCCCTGGGCAGCGGCGCCACCATCATGAGTATCAACGGCGACGACAGTGGCGAGACCAATCTCTCCGTACTCGGCGAAATCGGTTACGGCGTCGGTGAGCGCGGCGTCGACACGCGTGTGGATTTCAGCGCTGCCATCAATCTGGCGATGGCGGAGCAGGCAGCGACCAACAACCTGACCGCCTCGGGAGCGGACTTCGGCCTCAGCGGGCTCTTGCGCGCCTATTTCCCCATGGATGCGACCATGGACCTGGGCCTGCTCGCCAATGCCTCGGTGCGCTACAACGGGGTCACCAACGAGTCAGCCGCCGATCCGCCCACCAGCTCCGTCCTGGGCATGAACTTCGGTGGTGGCATCGGTCCGGCGCTGCGCCTGGGACAGGCGTTGGTCTCGGCCTACGGCGTGCTGCGGGTGGGAGTGGGCAGCGCCGACCCTGACGACACGGCCAACGACGATGAGAGCAGCAGCTACACGGCGGTGACGCCGGGCGTGAACATGGCCCTGGAGGTCCCGCTGGCCGACTGGATCGCATTTCGCAGCGGCGCCGAGTACGCCTTCCTGATCCAAGGTCAGAGCCTTCCCAACGACATCGAGAATCATGATCGCTTCGGCGCTTTCTCCTGGAGCGCCGGGCTCGGCGTCATGGCCGGCGACTTTCGCTTCGACGGCACTGTCCAGAGCGGCATGATCACGGGCGGTCCGGACTTCGTCGGAGGCAACGCCAATGGCTTCTTGGCCCTTGCCAGCGTCACCTACAACTTCGACGGTGCCCGCAGCGGTGCCGCGCCTTCTCCGGAGCCGGCACCCGAGCCCGAGGCTGCTTCCGAGCCGGTCCCCGCGCCCGAGCCCGAGCCGGCGGCACCCGCACCCATGGCGCCTCCGGCCGCCGTCGGCGCTGAGGGCCAGGTCGGTGGTGACGCCAGCTTTGGCGTGGGCGGCGGCGTCGAGGCTGGAGCCGGTGTCGAGGCCGGTGCGGGCGGCGAGGCCGGCGCCGGCACCGAAGCCGGCGGTACTACGGAAGCAACTCCGTAAAGTCGACCCTGGGATAGTGGGCTTCGGCCCCTATCGCAAGCGGCCGCCACGGCACGAAGGTCCCGTCGCGCCACAGGTAGAAGAGATAGCGCGGGTCTTCCAACGCCGCGGCGAAGCGGAAGCGGGCCTCGGCCGGGCGGCCGTCGTCGGTCGCTGCCATGACTCGCACGTCCATGTCGCTGAAGCGCACCTCGTAGCCGATCTGCATAGGCCGGCGCGGGTTGCGCTGCATCCACTCCGAGGGTAGCGAGAGATAGCCATCTCGGGGCTTGACCACCAGTGTGGTTGCGTCCTCGCGGCGGACGCTGACTTCGCTGCCCGCCGTGGCCAACCAGCGCACGGCCTTGGGTCGCGGCCGCGCCTGGGCTTCGCGCATGGGTGGGATGTAGCCGGCGTAGGCATCCACCGGCGGATTGATCAGCACCACCGTGCGCTCGCGTACCGAGGGACTGTCGTCGATGGCGCGGTCGGCGGCGCCGATCATGCGTTCGGCATCCAGCGGCGCGCGCACCCGCAGTGGCAGCCAGACGGGCGCCAGGATCAGGTGCAGCGACAGCGCCGTCCACGACACCGCACGCTGCAGCCGCGCGCCGGCCAGGGCGTCTTCGGGATAGCTCCTGGCGATCACATCGGCGACCAGCGAGGCGACCAGTGGCGCGGCGCCCACACCGATGAAGAGCAGAAGCCGGTCGTGGGGGAATTGGGCCGCTACCGGCAGCGTGCACAAGAGCGCGCCGAGGCCAAAGGCGCGCGCAGCCGGGTCCTTGCGCAGCCGACTGCCAAAGGCCAGGCCGAAGAGCGCCAGCGTCACAAGCGCCCAGCTGTAGAGCGCGGTCGGTAGCCAGCTGGCGACCGCGGGATAGGCCTCCCAGGGATCGCTCGGCGGAAAGCCGAGCTGGCCGGCCAGGAGCACCGGCGCCCGCTCCAGCAGCTTCGCGAGATAGCGCAGGGGCTCGCCTCCGGGGTCGACCACCAGGCCCGAGCCGCGCGCCCCATAGCCCATCGAGCGGTAGGCCACAGCCCACAGCAGCACGCACAGGCCATGGGGCAAGAGGCGCAAGAGGCCGCGCAGCCTTCCGGCCGGGTCGAGGAAGAGCGCGTAGCCAAATAGATAGGTCGTGATCGCCAGGGCCGACTCGCCGGCCAGCAATGCCAAAAGCAGCAGCGGCGGACCGAGGAGCCCAGCGAGGCGTTGTCCCTCGCGCGCGTGGCGGTCGTGCAGTACGAGTACCGGCAGCGAAAGCGCCAGCGCGAGCAGGGCGTTGCGATTGGCGATCCAGGCCAGGGTCATGCCGTGGGCGTCGTCGACGGCGTACAACAAGAGCGCCAGCGCCGGCAGCATGGTGGGGGTCGAGCTTCCCAACGAGCTTCCCAAAAGGCGCCGGTAGACGGCCGCCAGCGACCACAGCGCGAGCCCGAAGACCAGCAGGCTGTGCAGGTGCATCAGCAGTGGGCTGTCGGGCCACAGCCGGTAGTCGATCAGGTGGCTGAGCACCGACAGCGGCCGAAAATAGGCCATGACGATCTCGGGGTCGGTCCACCAGGCCGTCATGCCCACTTCCATCATGCCGAGCGCGCGCTTGGCATCGCCATCGGCCCATACGAACAGCTGCATCGGGTCGCTGGGAATGGCCTCGATGCTGCTCGGCCCCAGGAGCACCAGGCGGTGGAAGTAGTCGTCGGCCGTCAGCCCGGTGGTCAGCGCCGGCGAGGCCAAGAGCAGCGCGAGCGCGATGCTCGCGACGGGCGCGCGCGGCGACTGGAGCAGGCGCGTAAGCAGGCGGCGCATCGAGCCCGTATTTTTACCGACTCCCGTCGCGAAAGTCTCGACACGACCGCGGTCCGCGGCCGACAAGGCCTCGGCGTCGCCGCGCAGCGAGCTTCCCAGACTCGACTGCCAGGCCCGGGTCGATACAATCGCGGCACTTGCCCCCGCCGGAAGAAAATCCGCCCGCTCTCCTGTCGTGGCTGACGCGCCCGCGCGCCCATCACGCGCTGATCGCCGTGGCCCTGCTGCTGCTGACGCCGGCCCTGGCGGTCGGCATGGTGCTCGACGACCACGTGCTGGCCCTGCTCGCCCGTGACGACTCGGGCTTCGCGGGCTTTCGCGAAAATCCCCTCTTTCTTTTCAGCTTCACTCTCGGACAGGAGGAGACCAATCGCGCCCTGATGGATGCCGGCGCGCTCTTGCCCTGGTGGTCCGATCCCCACCACCTCAACGCCTTCTTCCGGCCGCTGTCCTCGCTGACGCATCTGATGGACTTCGCGCTGTGGCCCGACAGCCCACTGCTGATGCACCTGCACAGCCTGCTGTGGTTCGCCGCTTTGCTGGGCATCGTCGCGCATATCTACCACCGCTTCTACGGCTACGGCGTGCTGGTCGCGGGGCTGGCGTTCGCCATCTTCGCGCTCGACGACGCCCACGGCATGACCGTGGCCTGGATCGCCAATCGCAACGCCCTGATCTCGGCAACGCTGGCATTGCCCGCCCTGGGCGCCCACCACCGCTTTCTCAGCGACGGCTGGAGTGCCGGTCGCTACGTGGGCCCGATGTGTTTTGCGCTGGGGCTGTGCGCCGGCGAAAGTGCGCTCGGGGTGCTCGGCTACCTGGCGGCCCACGGTCTCGTGCTCGATCGGGCACCGCTACTGCGCCGGGCGCTGCACCTTTTGCCCTATGCGCTGGTGCTCGTGCTCTGGCGTGTGTTTTTCGGCGCGCTGGGCCTGGGCTCGGCCGGCTCCGGCGCCTACCACGACCCGCTTGCCGAACCGCTTGGCTTTGCCAGCGCCCTGCTCGAGCACCTGCCGGTGCTGTTGTCGGCCCAGCTCGGCTTGCCCCTGGCCGACCTCTTCTATTGGGGTGCGCCCGAGGCCCAGATGCTGATTCTGGCGCTTTCGGTCCTGACCGTGCTCGGCTTCGGCATCGTTGGGCACGTGCTCTTGTCGAGCGATCCCCTGGCCCGCTTCTTTGGCCTGGGCATGGTGTTGTCGGCCTGCGTGGTGGCGGCTTCCGTCCCCGGGGAACGCCTGCTGCTGTTGCCCGGCGTCGGCGGCGCGGCGCTGGTGGCTGCGCTGATCTGCAAGCTGCTTCCGAGGGTCGTGGGTGCAGCAGAACCCTCGCGGGCGGCGGCACTTCTGCTGTCGGCACTGGCGGGACTTCACCTCTTGGCCGCGCCCCTGTCGCTACCGGTGCGCGCATACTTGATGAAGCTCGTCGGCGAGGCCATCGACGCGGCCGATGCCGCCATTCCGAGCGAGCCGGCGATCGCCGAGCGCACGGTGATTGTGCTGGCCGCCCCCTTCGACCTGCTGCTGAGCTACGTGCAGGTGGGGCGCCAGGCGCGCGGTGAGCCCAGACCTGCGCACCTTCATTGGTTGGCCAGTGCCAGCTCCGAGGTTCGCGTGCAGCGCCTGGACGCGCACACGCTCAGGGTCGAGCTGGCCGCGGGCTTTCTCTATAGCGCCATGGAGCGCCACTACCGGGGCGATGCGCGCGCTCTTCCGCAGGGCGCCACCGTCGAGCTCAGCGAGTTTTCCGCCACGGTCTTTTCCACCACCGACGACGGTCGTCCCAGGATCGTGGACTTCCGCTTTCGCCGCCCGCTGGAGGATGGCCAGTATCTATTTCTCCGGTACGATCGGGGTCGCCTGCGACCCACCGCGCCTCCCGCCGTCGGCGAGCGCGTGGCGCTGCCGCGGGGCGATGTGGTCGAGACGCTCCTGCATCAAATCCTTCGCACCATCCCAAGCCCGTGAATCCCGGCCAATCCCAGAGCGAGCCCCAAGTCGAGCTTCAGGCGGCCAGCGCGGTCGCCGGCACGGTTTCGAGCGATGCCGACCGCGCCGCGCCGGGCGAGCGCGGCGGGCTCTATGCGGGCTTGCGTCGCGTGCTGTCCCGTCCGGGAGCGGACCGCGCTGTGATCTGGCTTTCACTTCTGCTCGGAGCCTTCTGCCTCGACACGGGGTTGGCCGCCGACGACTACATCCACGCCATGGTCGCCCGCGGCTCGACGGCCATCGCCGGCTTCGTCCGCCACCCGCTGGACATGTTCAGCTTCACCGGTGGTGAAGCCACCCGGCTGCTGATGTTGGAAGGGGTGCTCTCCTGGTGGGCCGATCCGGAAGCCCAGCTCGCGTTCTTCCGCCCTGTCAGCTCGCTGACCCACTATTTGGATCACCAGCTGTGGCCGGGAGCCCCCTGGTTGATGCATCTGCACTCGTTGCTCTGGGGGGCGCTGCTTTTGGCCGGCGTGCTCGCCGTCTACCGCCGCCTCCTCGGTGCCGGCTGGGTGTGCGCGCTGGCGGTCTTTCTCTACGCGCTCGACGACGGTCGCGCCTGGTTTGGCTCCTGGGTGGCGGCGCGCAACGCCGCCGTCGCCACCGCGATCTCGATTTGGGCGTTCTACTTTCACATTCGCGCCCGGGCCGACGGCTACGGGGCCGGGCGCATCATCTCGCCGGTGCTGCTCGCGGTCGCGCTGCTCGCTGGCGAAGGGGCGATCTCGATCTGCGCCTATCTCTTCTGCTACGCGGTCTTCCTCGACGAACGCGGCTCTCCCGTCCAGCGTTTGCTGTCGATCGCGCCCCATGCCGTGGTCACGCTGGCTTGGCGCGCGGCCTATCGGGGCATGGGCTATGGCGCGCTCAAGAGCGGCCTCTACTTCGACCCGGTCGGCGATCCACTGAACTTCCTGGGGGCCCTGGCCGAGCGCGGACCGGTGCTGCTCTTTTCGCAGATCGGCGGCACCTGGTCGGACGGCTGGAGCGCGGTCTTCGCCTTTCCCGTGTTGCACCGCCTGCTCATCCTGGGCTCCTGCTTTGCGGTCGGGCTGGTCGGCTTCGCGTTGTGGCCGCTGTGGAAGAGCGATCGGGTGGTGCGCTTCGGCGTGGTCGGGGCGCTCTTGAGCGTGGTCCCCGCCAGCCCAGCCTTTTCCGCCGACCGCCTTTTGACCTGGGTGGCGATCGGCGCCTGCATCGCCATGGCGCGACTAATCGCGACCTACATCGACATGCCCGGGCAGCTGACGGCCGCCCCCCTGCGCGCCCTGGTGCTGCCACCCCTGATGCTCTGGCTCGTCGTGAGCAACGCCATCATCGACCCCATCTTCTTGCCCTCGCGGGCACGCGGCAACGTGGCCATGCGCGACATCCTGGACCGCGCCCACGCCGGCGTGCCAGGCGATCGCAGCATCGAGGGCAAGCACATCGTCTACATCAATCCGGCGGCCGTGCCCCTGGCCGCCTATATCCCCATCGAGCGCGCCGCCCTGGGTCGGCCGCGGGCGCGCTCCCAGGTCTGGCTGGCCACGGGCGAGACCGAGGTTCGCGTGCAGCGCATCGACGAGCGCACGCTCCGGGTGCGGCCCCGGGGCGGCTATCTGATAAGCCCCGCCTCGCACCTGGCGCGCAATCCCGCCACCCCCTTCGAGAAGGGCTACAGCGTGCAGCTCTCGGTGGTGCGCATCGAGGTGATCGCGCTGATGGCGGACGGGCGTCCCGCCGAAATCGAGGCGCGCTTCGACCGGCCCCTCGAGGATCCCTCTCTTCTGTGGCGGCGCTGGCACGACGTCAGCCACGGCCCCTTCGAACCGCCGCCCGTCGGTCAGACCCTGGTGCTGCCGGCCTCCGACTACCTGCGCGCCGTCTTCGGCGACGCCTTCGAGCTGCCCTTCGATGGCCGCCTGCCCGCACCCCACGATCCCGACTGGAGCGAGCAGGGCCAGGTCGTCGGCACCGGCCCCATTTCGCCTGCGCCGGCAGCTGTGGCATACAGCGCCCGATGAGCACAGCGCAGCTGAAATTCGACGCCTCGGGGCTGGTTACGGTGGTGGTGCAGGATCGGCTCAGCGGCGAGATCCGAATGCTCGCCCACGCCGACCGCGCGGCCCTCGAGGCCACGCTGCGGACAGGCGAGGGGCACTTCTACAGCCGATCGCGCCAGCGCATGTGGCGAAAAGGCGAGGAGAGCGGCAATGTTCTCAAGGTCCACGAGGTCTTCGCCGACTGCGACGGAGACGCCCTGGTCTACCTGGTCGATCCCGTGGGCCCCAGCTGTCACACCGGTCGCAAGAGCTGCTTCTTTCAGCGCCTGGAGCTGGACGCCAGCGGAGACCTGAGTCTACGGGAGGACCCGGCGGCCCACGCCCGGGCGCTGCTGCCGCGGCTGTGGGCCGAACTCGAGGCGCGCCGTGACGCCACCGCGGATCGCAGCTACACGCGCAAGCTGCTCGACGGCGGCGCCGACAAGGTGGGCGCCAAGCTTCGGGAGGAGGCCGACGAGCTGGCGCGGGCCATCGCTGGCGAAGCCGACGAGCGCGTGGTCTCGGAGGCCGCCGATCTGGTCTACCACCTGCTGGTGGGACTGCTACTCAGGGGTCGCACGCCGCAGCAGGTCCAAGCCGAGCTGGCGAGGCGCTTTGGCACCTCGGGCATCGACGAGAAAGCCTCCCGGGGCTGAAGCCTCTACTTCAGAACCGAAGCGATCTCTTTTTCCACCTTGGCCGCGGAGATTTTGCGGGCCAGGGCCAGCTCGGTGACGACCAGGTTGCGCGCCTGCTCGAGCAGCCGGCGCTCGCTGAAGCTCAATTCCTTGTCTTCTCTGATCCGGTGCAGATCGCGCAGGACCTTGGCGACCTCGAAGGCCGAGCCGCTGCTGAGCATCTCCGTGTACTCCCGGTAGCGCTTGTTCCATGGCTGTACCGTGACCGCGATCTCGGGGTCCTTGAGGATGTCGAGAACCTTTTTGGCATCCTTCCGGGAGATCACACCGCGCAGGCCGGCGCGCTTGGCGCCGTCGGTCGGGATCATCAGCTTCATTTCCGTGTCCAGAATCTTCAGGATGTAGAATTCCTTCTTCTGGCCAGCGATGTCGCGGCTCTCGATCCCGGTGATCTGAGCCACCCCATGGGCTGGATAGACCGCGTTGTCTCCCACCTTGAATTGCTGAGCCACAGGCACTTGATCTCCTATTCCGCCGTCTATGGAGCCCCCGATGGGAGCCCCCCGGGCATTGCGGTCGCCAGATTCGAGCCGTTGCGCCAGATCTCGCCACGATGATGGCTGGCCTGGAATTTTGGCGCCGCGCTGATGCGATGTGCGAGAGGTACGATAGCACCAAAGTGACCCAGAGGCAACTGCCCCCGAGCGCTTTGTGCCCCAAATGGGGACGTTTCAGGGGGCGGCCGAGTGCCTGAAATCACTCGGGATTTTTCTTCGAATCAAGCACTCGGCCGAGGCCGCTGGCCGCGTTTGCCCTCGGAGGCTCGGGGCTCGCGGCGGCCGCTGTCGGTGGCGGCTGGAGGGGGGTCGGCCGCGGCATCGGTCGGGGCCTCCTCCGTTTCCTCGCCCGTGTCCATATTCAGTCCCCGCTTCTCCATCACGCGGCGCTCCACGTCGGCCAGGACCTCGGGGTTGTCGATCAGGTATTTGCGGGCGTTCTCGCGGCCCTGTCCGATGCGCTGACCCTGGTAGCTGTACCAGGAGCCGGACTTGTCGACGACGTCGGCCTCGACGCCCAGGTCCAGGGCGTCGCCGCTGCGGCTGATGCCCTCGCCGAAGAGGATGTCGAACTCGCAGGTGGTGAAAGGTGGGGCCATCTTGTTTTTGACCACCTTGACGCGCGTGCGGTTGCCGATGGCCTGGTCGCCGGTCTTGATGGCGCCGATGCGGCGCACGTCCAGGCGCATGCTGGAGTAGAACTTCAGCGCGTTGCCGCCGGTGGTGGTCTCGGGTGAGCCGAACATCACGCCGATCTTCATGCGGATCTGGTTGATGAAGAAGAGCGTGGTGTTGGAGCGGTGGACGTTGCCGGTGAGCTTGCGCAGGGCCTGGCTCATCAGCCGCGCTTGCAGGCCCACGTGGCTGTCGCCCATCTCGCCTTCGATCTCGGCCTTGGGCACCAGCGCCGCCACCGAGTCGACCACGATCATGTCGACCGCGCCCGAGCGCACCAGGGTGTCGGCGATCTCCAGGGCCTGCTCGCCGAAGTCGGGCTGGGCCACCAGCAACTCCTCGGTGTTGACGCCCAGCCGCCGCGCGTAGCTCACGTCCAGGGCGTGCTCGGCGTCGATGAAGGCGGCCACGCCGCCCTGGCGCTGGCACTCGGCCACCGCATGAAGTGTGAGGGTGGTCTTGCCGCTCGATTCTGGCCCGTAGATCTCGATGATGCGCCCCTTGGGGTAGCCGCCGATGCCGAGCGCCACGTCCAAAGACAGCGCGCCGCTCGAGGTGGTGGCCACGCGCACGGCGCGCTGCGAGCCCAGCCGCATGATCGCGCCCTTGCCGTATTGCTTCTCGATGGACGCGACCGCCAGGTCCAGCGCCTTGCTTCGGTTGTCTTCTGTGGCCATTTTCGCTCTTTCCCTGTGTGTGTCCGCCGGGGGCGGCTGCATCATCGCTCCGGCCCCTGCGGGGGCGAAGCCAAATCGTCGGATGGCGCCGAATTGCCCTGCAGCTCGGCCGCGCGGCCGTCGCTCGCCCGCAGCAACAACTCGAGCGCCGCGTAGGCCGCCCCGAGCCGCACGCGCTCGCGCTCGCCGCTGAAATGTCGCCGTTCTGCAACGGTTTTTCGGCCACGGCGGGCCAGCCCAAAGCACACGGTGCCCACGGGTTTGTCGGCGCTGCCGCCGTCGGGACCGGCGATGCCGGTGGTGGCCACGGCCAGATCGGCGCCCGATCGCTCGAGCGCGCCCTCGGCCATGGCTGCGGCCACCTCGAGGCTGACGGCGCCGTGGGCCTCGAGCAGGTCGGCGCCCACCCCCAGCACGGCCTGCTTGGCGGCGTTCGAGTAGGTCACCGCGTCCAGCAACAGGAAGTCGGAGCTGCCCGGGGCGTCGGTCAGAAGCTTGCCGAGGAGACCTCCGGTGCAGGACTCGGCCACCGCCAGCTTCAGGCCCGCGGCGCGCAGTCGCTGGCCCACGTGGGCCTCGAAGCGATCGGCGCGCCCGCCGTAGGCGTGGCCGGCCAGGCGTTGTCGCACCTGGGCGGCGACGGCTTCGGCCGACTGCCGGGCCGTCCCCGGGTCGGCCGCGCGGGCCAGCACCTTGACCTCGATTTCGGGAAAGTGGGCGCGGTAGCCCAGGGTGATCTCGGGTTGGTGCATGGCGCCGCCAGGCTCGAGATCGGCGAGGCGTTCGGCCACCTCCGACTCGCGCAGGCCGTAGCTGCGGATGTGGACCTGGGCGCTTTCGGGCGTAACACGGGAGCGCAGGGCCGGCTCCAGGTGGGCATCGAAGAGGTGGCGCATCTCGCGCGGTACGCCGGGCAGGAAGTAGCACTCGGCATGGCCGACGCAGACCCGGAAGGCCGGCGCCGTGCCGACCTCGTTGAGCAGTACTTCGGCCGAGCGGGGCAGATCGGCCTGCTTGGCGTTGGGGGCGGGCATCGGTCGGCCCAGGGCCCGGTAGCGGGCCTCGATGCGCTCCAGGGAGGGGACGTGGCGCTGCAGTGGTTCACCCAGCAGCGCCGCCACCGCCTCGGCCGTCAGGTCGTCGGAGGTGGGACCCAGACCGCCGGTGCTGACCACGAGCTTGACCTCCTGCCCAAACCTGGACAGGGTGGCGCCAATCCGTTCGGAATCATCTGGGACGACCGCGTGTTCGAGGATCTCGCAGCCCATCGCAGTGAGTCGATCCGACAGCCAGGTGGCGTTGCTGTTGACCAGCTCGCCCCGGGTCAGTTCGGTACCGATGGAGAGGATCGCGGCTCGCATCGAGGCTGAGCGTATGTGCAGGTGATCGTCCCGTCAAGCGCTTCGGCGCATCCCACGCCCCGACCGGGGCCCACTTCGGATCCAGACCATGCTCCTTTTCAATCGAACGAATGCCCCCACGGCCGCGGCGCTGGCGCTGGGCGTGCTGCTGATGCCGTCCGCTGCCCTGCAGGCGCAGGGCGCGGCCGCCGCCAGCGCGGAGGCCAAGCCCGCCGCGCCCAAGCCCGCCGCACCCAAGTCTGCCCCCGCCTCGGCTCCGAAGGCCGCGGCGCCCAAGACGCCAGCGGCGAAGGCGCCGGCCGCAGGTAAGGCCGCCGAGGCCGGCTCGGGGGTGAAGCTGCCGGTGCTGCGCCGCACGCTCGCCAATGGCCTGCGCGTGGTGATGAGCCCCGACAAGACCGTGCCCACCACGGCCGTTGCGATCTACTACGACGTGGGCTCCCGCGACGAGCAGCCCGGAGGCTCGGGCTTCGCCCACCTCTTCGAGCACATGATGTTTCAGGGCTCGCGCAACGTGGGCAAGGGCGAGCACTTCCAGCTGGTGATGAACCGCGGTGGCTCGGCCAACGGCACCACCAGCCACGACCGCACCAACTACTATCAAACGGTGCCGAGCAACGATCTGGCGCTGGCGCTGTGGCTCGAGGCCGATCGCATGCGCTCGCTTGCGATCACCCAGGATAACTTCGAAAACCAGCGCCAGACCGTGATGGAGGAGCGTCGCCAGAGCTACGACAACAGCCCCTACATGAAGTCGATGCTGCGCATCAACGAGCTGGCCTACGGCGATTACTTCCCCTACGCCCACAGCACCATCGGTGACATGGCCGACCTGCAGAAGGCGCCGCTTTCGGCGGTACAAGAGTTCTTCGACACCTACTACGCTCCCAACAACGCCGTGCTGGGGATCGTCGGCGACTTCGAGCCCGAGGCCGCCATGGTCTTGGTCGAGAAGTATTTCGGCGCCATTCCCAAGCGCAGCACCCGCGCGTTTAACGCGCCGCCGCCGGCGGCGCAAAAGGCCGAGCGCCGCGAGAGCATGAGCGATCCGCTGGCGGAGCTGCCGGCTTTCCACATCGCTTACCACATCCCGCCCGAGCACACCGACGACCACTATCCCCTCGACGTGCTGGCCATGGTGCTCGGCGACGGCGAGAGTTCGCGCCTCTATCAACAGCTGGTCAAGGGGCAGGAATTGCTGCAGGAGATCGACGTCAACACCGACGGTCGGCGCGGGCCCGATCTCTTCAGCGTCTGGGCGGTCTGCGCCAAGGACAAGAAGGCCGAGGCGGCGCGCGCGGTGATCTACGAGGAGCTTTCGGCCATCGCCAAGCGCGGGATTCGCGACGAGGAGCTGCAGAAGGCCAAAAATCGCATCCGCTCCTATTTCGTCTTCGGGCTGCAGAGCAACCTGCAGCGTGCGCAGCGCCTGGCCGAATTCGAGCTCTACTGGGGCGACCCCGAGCTGCTCAACGCCGAGGCCGACCGTTACCTGGCGGTGACCGTGGACGACGTCAAGCGCGTCGCGGGCCAGTATTTCGCCGCCGAAAATCGCACCGTGCTCGATGTCCTGCCCGTGGCCAAGGCCGAGCCGCCCGCGCCCGCGAAAGCGGCGGATAAGGCCGACACTACCAAGAAGAAGGGCAAGCAGTCCGCGCCCGCGAAAGGCAAGCAGCCATGAAGTCGCAATCGCCCGTCATCTCTTCACTCGCGCTGATGTCGGCGCTGGCCCTGGGCTGCGGCGCCGCACCGCGGAGCGCGCCTGAAACGCCCTCGGCTGCCACCGAAGCCGGCGGTGAAGCCGCCGCGCCCGCTGTGGCCAAGGAGGCGCCCCCGCCGTCGGAGCCGCCCCGGGAGATCCACTTCCCGCCCATCATGCGCAGCGAAACCCCCAATGGCCTCGAGCTCAACGCCGTGGAGTTGCGCGCGCTGCCGTTGGTTCAGCTCAAGCTCGTGATCAAGAGCGGCAGCGCCGACGATCCCGACAACCTGCCGGGCCTCGCGCAGCTGACGGCCTCGATGCTGAAGGAGGGAACGCGCCGGAGCAGCAGCGCCAAGCTGGCCGAGGCCATCGACTTCCTGGGCGCCCACCTGTCGATTCACAACGACGAGGAGCACATCTATCTCGAGATGCGCGCCATGAGCGAGCACTTCGAGCGGGCCCTGGGGCTTTTGGCCGAGGTCGCCATGGGGCCGCGCTTCGACGCCAAGGAGCTGGCCAAGCTCAAGACGCGCGAGCTGGCGCGGCTGGAGCTGCAGCGCCAGAACCCACGCTTTTTGGCTTCGCGGGAGTTTCACCGTGCGGCCTACGGTGAGCATCCCTACGCCGAGATCGACACCAGCGCCGACGTCATCAAGCGCTTGAACAAGAAGCACCTGGTCGACTGGCATCGCAAGCACTTCGCACCCAACAACGCCTTTTTGGTGGTGGTGGGTGATGTCGGCGGCGAGCAGGTCAAGGAGGCCGCTGGTCGCTTCTTCAAGGGTTGGACCAAGCGCAAGCTCTCCGAGACCACCTACGCGCCGGTCGCCGAGCGTGCCCAGCGGCAGGTGGTGATCGTCGACCGGCCCGAGTCGGTGCAGTCCGTGATCTACTACGGCAACCTGGCGCTCTCGCGGGGCGACGCCGACTACATTCCGCTGATGGTGGCCAACCAGGTGCTGGGCGGATCGGCCGCTTCGCGTCTCTTCATGGACCTGCGCGAGAAGCGCAGCCTGACCTACGGCGCCTACAGCGACGTGGGCGAGCGCGTGAAGGTCGCGCCCTTCATCGCCTTTGCCGCCGTGCGCAACGAGGTCACGGCCGAGGCGGTCAAGGCTCTGACCGAGCACCTCGATCGCATCGTCAGCAGCTCCGCCCAGGAGCAGGAGCTGGCCGACGCCAAGCGCTTCCTGATCGATCGCTTTCCGCTGAGCATCGACACCGCCGGCAAGATCGCCGGCCTGGTGGCCGAGCTTCGCTCCCACGGCTTGCCCGACGACTATTGGGATCGCTTCCGCAAGGAGATCGCCCAGGTCTCGGCGGAAGGCGCGCTGCAAGCGGCCAAGAAGTACATCAAGCCAGCGCAGGCCCTGATCGTGGTCGTGGGCAAGGCAGCCGAGATCAAGGGGGCGCTGTCGGCCTATGGACCGGTCACGGTGCTCAATCCGGAGGGCGAGGTGATCGTCAAGCCCGAGGGTGCTGCGGGTGAAAAGCCCGCGGCTGCAGCTGCGGCACCCGCAGCCAAGCCAGCTGCCGAAAAGCCAGCTGCCGAAAAGCCGGCCGCCAAGCCCGCACCTGCCAAGCCCGCACCTGCCAAGACAGGTGCGAGCAAGCCGGGAGCCTGAGCCATGTGCGGCATCGTCGGCTACGTGGGTGGCGCCGAGTGCGTCCCGATTCTCATCGATGGCCTCAAGCGCCTGGAGTACAGGGGCTACGATTCGGCCGGCCTGGCGATCCACGACGGTCAGAAAATCGACGTGGTGCGCGCCGTGGGCAAGCTGCGCGAGCTGGAGCGTGCGCTCGAGCAGCGGCCACTGTCGGGCCAGACGGGCATCGGCCACACCCGCTGGGCCACACACGGCAGCCCGACGGAGGTCAACGCCCATCCCCACGTCGCAGGCGATGTTGCCGTCATCCACAACGGCATCATCGAAAACCACCTGGCGTTGCGGGCCGAGTTGGAAGCCGGTGGCCGCAGCTTTGCCAGCGACACCGACACCGAGATCATCGCCCACCTGGTTGACGAAGAGTTACGTCGCGACGCCGACCTGGAGCAGGCTGTTCGCGGTGCGCTCAGGCGCGTCCAGGGCGCCTATGCGATCGCTGTTACTAGCGTCCGCGAGCCCGCGCGGCTGGTGGTGGCCAAGAGCGCTTCACCATTGGTTATCGGTCTGGGCGAGGGTGAGAACTTCTGCGGGAGCGACATTCCGGCGCTTTTGCCCTACACGCGCCGCATGATCGTGTTGGAGGACGGTCAAATGGCCGTGCTCGAGCGCGATGGGGTGCGCCTGAGCACACTCGACGGGGCGAGTGTGGAGCCCCAGGTGCGCAGCATCGACTGGTCGCCGGTAATGGCAGAGAAGGAGGGCTACAAGCACTTCATGCTCAAGGAGATCTTCGAGCAGCCACGGGCCATCGAGGATACCCTTCGCGGCCGTCTCGACCGCGAGCATGGCGACATCGCCGGCGTCGAGTTCGGCCTGACCCAGGCCGACGCCGCCGCGATCGAGCGCGTCGTCTTGCTGGCCTGCGGCACCAGCCATCACGCCGCCATGATCGGGCGCTACTACATCGAGGAACTCGCCGGCCTCGGCGCCAGCGTGGAGCTGGCCAGCGAGTTTCGCGGCCGCGACCCGGTGGTGGGATCGGGTGACCTGGTGGTGGCCATCAGCCAGTCGGGGGAGACCCTCGACACCCTGATGGCCGCCCGCCTGGCCAAGGGAAAGGGCGCGCGCGTGCTCGCGATCGCCAACGTCATGGGCAGCGCCATCCCGCGCATGGCCGATGGCGAACTCTACACGCGCGCCGGGCCGGAAATCGGCGTGGCCTCGACCAAGTGCTTCACTACCCAGGTGGCCGCGCTCTTGATGCTCGCCGCCTACATCGGTCGCCGTCGCCAGGTGCTGTCGCCCGAACGTCTGGGTGCGCTGGTCGAGGAGATGGCGCGCCTGCCCCATCTGATGCGCGATGTCCTTCAGGGCACGCGTCAACTGGTGGCTAACCTGGCGCGCCGCTATTTGACGGCCCGTGACGTGCTCTTCCTGGGGCGCGGGCTGAGCTTTCCCATCGCCCTCGAGGGTGCGCTCAAGCTCAAGGAGATCTCCTACGTGCACGCCGAGGGCTACGCCGCAGGCGAGATGAAGCACGGCCCCATCGCCCTGATCGACAGCGAGGTGCCGGTGTTGGTGGTGGTGCCCGATGACAGCTGCCGCGAGCGCAGCATGAGCAACCTCCAGGAGGCCAAAGCCCGCGGTGGTCGCATCATCGCCGTCTCCACCGAGGGTGATGACGAGGTGGGGCGCCTGGCCGACGATCGCATCGAGGTGCCGGCGGCCGACCCGCTGCTGTCGCCGCTTTTGACCATCCTTCCGCTTCAACTCTACGCCTACTACGTGGCCGACCTGAAGGGCACAGACGTTGATCAGCCCCGCAACCTCGCCAAGACGGTCACAGTCGAGTAGGCCCAGGGTAGGCCTGGAGTCGGCAGGACGGTGCGCGTCGGCATTTTGACAACCAGTTTCCCGCGCCATCCGGGTGACGTCGCCGGTTGCTTCGTGCTCGGCTTTGCGCGGGCGCTGCGCGCGCGCGGCCATGGCGTGGAGGTGCTGTGTCCGCAGCCGGCGGAGGCTTCGTCGCCAGGTGTCTTCGACGAGATCGCCGTTAGGCACGTGCCCTACCTGCGCCCGCGCGCCCTGCAGCGCACTTTCTACAATGCCGGCGCACCCGAGAACCTGCGGGCCGATCCCCTTGCCTGGCTCGGTCCCGTGCCATTCACGCTGGCTCTGACGGCGCGGGCGATGGCTTCGCGTGGGCGCTGGGATGCGCTGGTCAGCCACTGGGCGCTACCCTGCGGTGTCGTGGCCGGTGCCGTGGCCGCCGGTCGGCCGCATCTGTCGGTGCTGCACTCGGCGGACATCCACCTTCTGTCGCGGCTGCCGGGGCGGGCGGCGATCGCCAGCCGTCTTCTGCACTCGGCCAGCGCCCTGTGGTTTGTCTCGGCCGACGGCTACGCGCGCTTTTTCGATCTGCTGCCGCGCTCGGAGCGCGCGCGGATGGCGGGGCTGGCCCACGTCGAGCCCATGGGTGTCGACCCGCCGGTGCCCCCGCTCCTGGGCCGGCTGCGCCTGCGGCAACGGCTGGGCCTCAAGCGCTTCACGCTGTTGAGCCTGGGTCGGCTGGTGCCGATCAAGGGTATCGCCGAGGCGGTTGAGGAGTTGGGCGACGACGAATCCCTGGAGCTGCTGGTGGCCGGCGACGGACCAGAGCGGCAGCGGCTGGAGCAACTGGCCCGCCACTCGCGGCTGTCGCTCAGGTTGCTGGGCGTGGTGGCGGGCGCCGAGAAAGAAGCGCTTTTGCACGCGGCCGACGGTCTGCTGCTGGCCTCGCGTCCCAATGGTGGCGGCCGCACCGAGGGCGCGCCCACGGCCGTGCTCGAGGCCATGGCGCGTGGCCTGCCTGTGATCGCCGCGAGCACCGGGGGCCTGCCGGAGCTGCTCGGACATGGTGAGAGCGGGCTGCTCTTCGATCCCCTCGAGCGCGGCAGCCTGCGGGCGGCGGTGGGGCGCCTGCGCGACGACGCCGAGCTGCGGACGCGGCTCTCGCGCCGCGCGCTCGAGCAGAGCAGCGCCCGGCTGTGGCCGGCGGTGGCGCCCCGCATCGAAGCGCTGTTACAGCCCCGATGGGCCCCTGCTCACTTCCCGATGTAAGCACTTTTGGCTAGACCGCCGGAGAGAAAGTGCTTGGCCTGCGACAAATTCTTCCATGATTTGTCTGAAAAATGCACGAGAGTGAAATGGATCACAGGCACCTGCCCGCGATAGGAGCTAGGTTCAAGACATGTGACCGGGTCGGCTTGCCATGTTGCCGCGGGCCCGGTCGCAAGGGGGGCTTTCCGGGGCGATTCGATTGATTTCACTCGCGTCACGCGGGCGGCAGCGCCCCGCGCATCTCGGCTGCATCGGTGAAGCGCTCGTCGGGGTCTTTGGCCAGGCCGCGGTCGATGAAGACCTCCCAGGCCGCCGGCACGTCTCGAAAGTCCTCCAGCGAGGGGACCGTCTCGGTGCAGTGGGCGATGCCCACGGCGATCGGTGAGTCGCCTTTGAAGGGCGGCGAGCCTGCGATCATGTGGAAGGCGATGCAGGCGGCGGCGTAGAGGTCGGTGCGCCCGTCCACATCCTTGCCCTGGATCTGTTCGGGCGCCATGTACTCGGGGGTGCCCATGACCACGCCGGTGGCGGTCAGGCCCTCGCGATAGGGCAGGCGTGCCACGCCGAAGTCGATCACGCGCACATCACCGCCGTGGTCGATCAGCACGTTGTCAGGCTTCAGGTCCCGATGCACGACGCCAGCCCCGTGGGCGGCTTCGAGCGCGTCGCAAAGCTGGGCCAGGATGTTGCGTACCTGGGCCAGCGGCAGCGCGCCGTCGCGTGCCAGCCGCTGGCGTAGGCTCTCGCCCCGCACGTACTCCATGGAGATGAAGTGCACGCCGCGGTCGACGCCGATGTCGTGCAGGCGCACCACGTTGGGGTGGGTGATGCGGCGAGCGGCCGTCGCTTCGCGGCGAAAGCGCTCGACGGCGTCGGGATCGAGCAGCGAGACGCCGGCCATGACCTTTAGCGCCACGGTTTCGTCCAGCGTCTCGTCGTGGGCGGTGTAGACCTCGCCCATGGCGCCAGCGCCGAGCGCCCCCTCAATGACGAAGCGATCGGCCACGCGCATGCCCCGGCGCAGGCTGCCGGTGTCGGAGGGTCCGGGGCGATCGCCGGCGCGGCGGATGCCCGTGGGGGCAAGGGAGGCGTCGGCTGAATCGCGCTCCCGCATCGCGGCGGCGGGGTCCTTGCGGCGTGCGGGTGCGGCACTGGGCAGCCGCGAGCGGCCGGCGCGGCCCGCCTCGAGCGCGCCCATGGCCGAGCCAGCGGAATCGCCCGCCGACAGCATCAGCTGCTGGGTAGCCAGCCGCGCCAGCTTGCGATTGAGTTCGTAGTCCACGTCGCAGACGATGGCCTCGAGGGTCTGCAGCCGCTCCTCGTACTTGGCGCTCTTCTTTTCGAGCACCCGAAGCTCGGCGGTTTTGGCGTCGATCAGCCGCTGCAGCTTACGCGAGCTGCGGCCCCCGCGGGCCGCGTCCAGGAAGGCTGGAAAGCCGCGCACCCAGATCGTGATCGAGCCGAAGATGATGAAAACGATGAGCGCGGCTTCCATCGCGCCCGGAGCATAGCCCGGAACATGCGCGAAGGCGCAAACCGGGATTCAGCCCGCGAACTTGCTTTCGATCAGGTCGGTGAGCTGGCCGATCGTGTGAATTTCGCCCAGTTCATCGGTGGGCAGAAAGATCCCGAGTTCCCGCTCGAGCATGCCGACCATCTCGAGCGTGCTCAGGGAGTCGAGGCCGAGCTCGGCGATCACCAGGCTCTCCGCGAACTTGGGGAACTCCCGCTCGGCGATCTCGTGCGCGAATTCCTGAATGTTTTCGATGATTTGTGCCCGCGACGGCGGCATCGCAATAACTTCCTGCGCTGGCCTCGGGCAGCGCCGCCCGGGCGGCCGGGAGACTAGACGCTGACAACCGCGGGCGCCACCCCAATCGGCGTGCGCTCTTTGCTGGCGGGCGCAGCCCCAGTCGGGCGGCGCCTAACGGCATGTCAGAGGTGAAAAGATCGGGCGGATCACGTACATTCGCGCGGCCGTTCGTGGTTCGGGCTGGCAGTGCGGCCGACCGTCGGCGGGTAGCGGGGCGAATCTGCGAAATGCCCCGGTAGAGCGACCGTGAAGGAACGACTCGAGGCAGTTCAGCAGGTCTTTTGGGCACTGCTCGCCACAGGTGTGCTGGTGGCTTTGATCGGTCTACCGGTCGGCGACGACGAGGACACCATGGATGTCCTCGACGAGCTGATCGCCTTCAAGGCGCGCTTCGATCGCAAGGTGCTCGAGGAGACCTTGCTCGCCCACGCCAGCTCCCAGGGCATGGTTGCCCTCGACGACGTGGTGCGGGCCAGCCGCGAGCCCAATGCCCCCGCGCTGGCGGTGGCCCGCGGCGCGACGCCGATCGCACCGCGGGCGGCCCTGGAGCTTCGCACCCTGGGCCAGGTCGATGCGCTCACGCGCAAGGGCTCCACCGTGGCCGTCGCGGCTCCCAAGGCCGAACCCCTGGGCCAGGCCCTGGCCTGGCGCCTGGCGCGGCTCGAGGGCGAGCGCTACGAGCTGCTGACGGCCACGCTCACGGGCCGTTCGGCCACGGCCGCCGAGAGCGATCGAGAGCGGCAGGTGGCCCAGGCGCGGCGCGTCTGGCTGGAGGCCAATCGGGCCTACAAGGTCGCCACCGGCCGTCATGCCAAGGCCACCGAGCTGCACGAGATGCGCGTGAAGTGGAAGGCGCCCTGGAAGTCGATCCAGCGCGCCGACGACAATCGCAAGGAGGCCGAGGCCGAGCTACAGGCCGCGGTCGAGGCACGCGACTCGACCCGCGCCCGCTACGACCAGCTCAGCAAGACCGCCCAGGCCTTTCGCGGAGGCGACGGGCCGGCGGGCGAACACGGGGCGGTCGAGGTCGTGGTCGTGGACCTGGATTCCAAAAAGCACCACAAGCTGCTCATCGCCGCGCCCATGGACGTGCGCGAGGCGCCGCTGCCAAGCCTGCAGAATGTGGGCTTTCCGGTGGCCAAGGAGTCGGGGCTGTGGCGCGAGCTGAAGGGGCGCAGCGTCGACGAGTCGATCGCTTGGCTCGAGCAGCGCTTCAGCTGGCACTACGCGCATACCGAGGTGGGAGGAGTGAAAGTCGGCGGCATGACGCTCTTGCAGCTGGCGCCGCTTCTACTCGTCGCTCTCTTTCCGCTGTTGATCCGCCGCAGTCGTCGCCTCAGCGACAGCTACAACCCCTTCGGCACGACCGCGCCGGGGGAGCTTCCGCGGGTCGGCTTCGGCGGTGTGGTGCCGAACCTGCTGGTGCTGGTGGTGCTGCCGGCCCTGGCCAGCGGTCTGTGCGTCTGGTCGCTGCTCGAGATCGAACACGTTCCGCTGATCCCGATCCTGTGCGCCCTTGCCGTCATCGGCTTGGGCAGCTGGTCGCTGGCGGCGCTGGGAGACTTGCTCGACCTGCGCGACGCCATCGTCCGCAGCACCAGCGAGCGGCCGCCGCTGCCGCCGGCCGGCTCGTGAGCGCAGCCTGGCGGCGACCTTTGGTCCTTCACCGTGGAGCCTACCGATGCGTCTTTCAAAACCGCGCCTGCAGCCCCTGCCCTCCGAGCAAGTCCCCGACGAGGTGCGCAAGTACACCGGCAGCCGTCCCGGTGCGCCCGTCCTGAACATCTACCGCACGCTTTCGCGCTACCCCAAGCTCGCCAAGCGCTGGTTGGTCTTCGGTGCTCACATCCTGGCCAAGAATACCCTGAGCGATCGCGAGCGCGAGATCGCGATCCTGCGCACGGGCTTTCGCTGCCGCTCCGAATACGAATGGGGTCAGCATGTGCGCATCGGGCTGAGCGTGGGGCTGACCCAGGCCGACGTCGTGGCCATCGCCAAGGGGCCCGACGACGCGCACTGGGCAGCTGCGGAGGCGGCGCTGTTGCGCGCCACCGACGAATTGCACGACGACTCGTTTATCGGCGACGCCACCTGGGCGGCCCTTTGCGCTCACTACGACGAAAAGCAGCTGCTCGACCTCATCTTCACCGTGGGTCAATACACGCTGGTCTCGATGGTGCTCAACAGCCTGGGGGTGCAGCTCGAGGAGGGCACCGACGGCTTCGCGGGCACGCTCGGTGAGCTCGCGCCGGAGTAGGGGAGGGCGATGGGACATTGGGGCAAGACGCTGGGCCACCTGGGGGCGTTCACACTCTGCTTGGCGAGCATGGGCTGTGACGGCCATGGCGTCTTTGGCATGTCGTGTTCCGAGGCTGGTTGCGGCTCGGCGCTCATGGTGACCGTTCCGGTTGCAGGTCCGGGCGTCGAGTTGGGGGTGACGGCGCTCAACCTGGAGGTGGATGGTGTGGCCGGCGATTGCGAAGTTTCGGTCGAGCAGATGCAGCAGCCCCAGGACTGTGGCCAGGGTGTCCAGGCGATGCTGGAGCGCACTGCCGTGTGCACGTCGGAAACGCATGCTGACGGAGCCGAAAGCGAGAGTTGCCGTCCCGATGGTGGTTTCGCGATTCGCGTGACTGCGGGTGGGACTCCCGCGGTGGTCAGCCTGGAGATCGTGGACGACGCGGGAGCTGCCACGCGCTTCGACCTAACGCCGCAATACGAGACGTTCTTTCCGAACGGTCCCGACTGCGAACCGGCCTGCGATGAAGCTCACATCGAGCTGGAGCCTCTCTCGCTGCAGCTCGGAGACGGCGGCGCCGCCGCTGGCGTTGCAGATGCCGGGCCGTGAGCCCTGCGGGTGCGACTACCGCTTTTCGTCTTTGACGAAGAAGCGGCCAAACGGCAAAGACGCGATGCGCTTCTTGCGCGAGTACTCGCGGACGAATTTGCGCGCTTCCAGATCGTTTTCGTCGAAAGCCAGCGCCTGGCGGTAGGCGGCTGCGGCTGCGGCCTCGTCGCCCTTGGTGAGTTTGATCCGCGCCAGGGACATGTTGAGCCATTTGGAGGCTTCGACGTGTTTGCTGTCGAGTTCCAGGATCTCTTCGAAGGCTTTGATGGCGTCGGTGTAGCGCCGGTGGGCGAAGTGTCTCTTGGCATCCTTGACGAGCGCAGGATCGACCGCTTGCCTGGGTGGCTCGCTGCTCGTGCCGCCCTCGGGGCGCCGGCTGCGTCTGACGCCCGGTTCGGCCGCTTCCATGCTGCTGTCGCTGCTGCTGCGCTTGCGCCGCCGTTGACCGCCCGCTCCAGCTTCGGCCCTGGGGGGCGCGCTCGCTCCCCGCGGCCGCACGGAGGCCGGCGCTGGCACGCTCGCCTTTGCCGGCGGCTCCATCGGCGGCGGCGGCAGCGATTTCACCAACTCCGCGGGCCGCATGGAGCCGCTGACTTCGAAGATGCGGCTGGCGTAGCTCGCGGTGGGGCTGACCGAGGATCCGTCCCAGCGGGCGTATTCGACCAGTTGGTGCATCTGCTCTTTGCGCGCCTCGTCGAGCGCGAGCAGTTCCAGGCCGACGCCCGGCTTACGACCTTCGAGAGCGGCGTGTTCGGCGTCCAGCACGTGGACCACCCGCGCCTGCAGCGGGATCTCGTGGCCCTCCGGAAGGCGCAGCACCACCTCGACCAGCGACATCACGCTGGGCGGGGAGTCGGTGGCCACGAAGAGGCCGCCCTGGCTGACGTCCGTCGCGTACAGCTCGACGAACTCGTTCCAGTTTTCACACCGGACTCGGAGCTTCTGACTGGTGGGGAAGCGCTGGCTTCTTCGCGGGCTGTCGTTCATCGCGCTCGAGCATCGATAATAGCCTGATCGGGCCCCCACGTCGCCCTCCCCGAGCGCGATGGCGCGCCGTGATGTGGGCGGCCATCACACATACGACGACCGCTACTGCGTCATTGCGGCGGCGTCGATCGCGTCTTCGAGTTTCCAGGGATGGAAGCCGATCATGACGTCGTCTTCGATGAGGAAGACCGGCAGGGAAGTGGAGGGGTTGAGGCGCGCGAGGCGGGTGGCGGCGGCGTCGTCGTTGGCCACGTCGTATTCGCGTAGCTGAACGTCGCGGCCGAGCAGAAAGTCCCGCGAGCGGTCGCAGATGTAGCACCAGGGTGCCGCGTACATGGTGACGCGCACGCCGCGCCGGGCCTCTCGCAGCTCTTCGTAGGAGAGCATGGGCGTTTCCTCGGAGCGCCCGAGCGCGGTCGGGGCGGTTTCGGCATGCGTCTGCACATCGGTTTCCGGCGCTGAGGGGGGGGCTTGTGCCCGGCTGGGGATCTGGCCGGCCGCCGCGGCGTTTGAAGGCGCGCTTGGACCGGTCGAGGGCGCGAGCAGGCCCCGGACCATGACGGCCAGGGTCGTGACCAGGCCCAACGCCAGCGCGTAGGTCAGGAGCCTACTGGCCAGGCTTTCGGCCTCGGGCTCGCGCACCGAAAACGGTGATCGCTCGGGCCGGCGGCACAGGACGCATTTGCCGTCGGGGGCGGCGCTCAGCTGGTGTTTGCGGCACAGCTCGGTCATCGGACCCGCGCGGCGTGCGGGCCCCTGATGTCCAGTGGCTCGTCGTGTGTCGGTTGGAAATGCAGCTGAACTCGCGCCATCGCGTCTGTCCTTCCCTCGAGGACGTGCCGCCGGACGAACCTCCCGGGCAAGTCGCGACTGCCAAGCGATTGTCGCCTTTTTGAGCGCAAGTTGCCAAAATCGGGGCCATGTTGCGAACCCAGGCCCGGCGGTGTCGATGCGCGGTGCCGCGCTGAGTATGGCGGCGCGGGCAGCCTTGCGTGCGTTCGCCCTTGTACGCCGGCTCACTCTTTTCGGAGCCCTCGTCGCCTGCGGCGGCGCCGCTTCCGGTGCGTCGACCAGGCCGGCCCGGGCGGTCGCGGCCGGACCCATGGGTGATCCCGCCGCCGAGTGGCGGGAGCCCGCCAAGCCCGCCGAGCCCGCCGATGGCGGGACGGCGTCCGCCGATGCCGACCCCGCCGACTTCCCGCCCCCCGAGTCGCGCGAACTGCGTGCATTTACCGAGGCCGAGCTGGTTCGCATCCGCCGCGTCCAGCCCATCGTGCGCCGTGCCGCCCGCGAAAACAGCATCCCCGCCGATCTGCTCAACGGCATTATCTGGGTCGAGAGCAAGTTCAAGACCCGCGCGCGCAATCGCCGCGGGCCCCGCGGCCTGATGCAGCTGATGCCGCGCACCGGCCGCGCCCTGGCCCGGTCCCTGGGACGCCGCTACAGGCCCTACGATCCCAGCTTCAATATTCACGCCGGTAGTCACTACTTCGCGCGCATGGTGCGCCGCTTCGACGGCAACCTGCGCCTGGCCCTGGCCGCCTATCAGATCGGTCCCGGCACCGTGCGTCGATGGGTCGAAAACCACGAGCCGCTCCCGGAACGCTGCGAGCAATACATCGCAAATGTCTTTACCGCAGCGCGCGCTTTTCGCGAGCGCGAGTTGTGAACACCGATCGGCGTTCTACGCCGTGCGCAGCTGGGGGCTGCGCGCCACCAGGAGATCGAAGAAGCCCTCGTCGCTGCCGTCGGTGGGGATCCAGCTCAGGTTGTCCAGCATCGCTTCGATCGGCTCGAGCGCGCGCGGCGGTTGCTGCTGCTCGAGGATGGCGCCGTGGCTGAACTGACTGCGGAGCAGGGATAGCAGTTCGTTCGCGTCATCGCCCAGGCGCACGAGCCCGGCGGGCCAGTACTCGAGGATCAGGAAGTCGATGCGCGGCAACAGCCTCCGGCCCCCGGTTAGCACGCGAAGCTCCGCGCCCTGGCTGTCGATCTTCACGACGATGGGCGGCTTCAGGGGGGCGCGCTCGAGGGCCTCGTCCAGGGTCGTCGCCGTCACCGTGATGCAGGAGTCGGGGGGGGGACCCGGGGGCGCATGGGATTCGTCCAGCAGTCGGTGGTCGCCGGAGTTGTCGGGCGACAGCGCCAGTTGCACGCGGCCGGTGTGGCGGTCGAGGGCCACGGGATGGACCTGGATGCGTTGCTGCAGACCGTGGCGGGCCACGTTGCGCCGCAGCAGGGCGCAGTTCTTCGGCTCCGGCTCGAAGGCGTGGCAGCGGGTAGGGGTGCGCTCGGCCACCGGCACCGAGACCAGGCCGATGTTGGCGCCCACGTCGATGAAGCTCCCGCCGCTGCTCAGCAGCTGGTCGGTGAGCAATGAGACCAGAGTCGGCGACCAGGTGCCGTCGCGGCGGTAGCTGTCGAAGACGACCGCGTCATCGCTCGAGCCTTCGAAGAGGCCATATTCGCCGTCGTGTAGCAGGGTGGGATCCTGCATCGTTCCTTCGCCCGAATCACCCGTCGGTGACGATCATGTCCAGTGGAGGGAATGCGGCCATGTGCCCGCATTGTCCACCCCAGTGCCGGGCAATTCGCCGAGCTTTCGACACCGCCGACCCGGGGCGCAGCCAAATTTGCCCGTACAAATGTTCAGTTTTAGTTAACCCCATAAAGTCGATCTGAATTTGCATGAACCCGCGGGGCTGCTAATTTCTCGCCTTCGCCAGCCCCAGCGGAGGCACCGCATGCACATCACGATGGTCAAGAAGCAGCTCCTGTCGGGAGACCCCTGCCGCAAGTGCATCGAGGCCGAAGCGCTGCTGCGCTCGCGCGGCGCCTGGGACCGCATCGACCAGGTGATCTGGGCGGTGGAGGGACAGCCCGAGTCGGAGGGTATGCGGCTGGCCGAGCAGCACGGGATGGAGGCGGCACCGTTCTTCGTGGTGGACGCCGAGGGGGGGCCGGCCGTGGCCTACAGCAGCGTCTTGCGGCTGATGCGAGAGCGTTTGCGGCCGGCCGTGGCCGAAGCGAAGGGAGATGGCGGCCGTCCACAGGTGCCGAGCCGGGCGCAAAGCGCGCCCGAAGACGTGCAGGCCGCCGCCCGCGCGCTCGATGGTGCCGAGCCCCAGGATGTGCTGCGCTGGGTGCTGGCGCGTCACGGCCGCGACTGCGCCCTGGCCTTCAGCGGCGCAGAGGACGTGGCGCTCATCGACATGGCCCACAAGAGCGGGCTGCCGTTTTCGGTCTTCTGCCTCGACACCGGGCGCCTGCATCCGGAGACCTACCGCTTCATCGAAAAGGTGCGCCAGCACTACGACCTGCCCATCGAGCTGGTCTCGCCCGAGGCCGAGCCGCTGCGGGTCTTTGTTCAGAAGAAGGGCCTGTTCAGTTTCTATGACGACGGCCATCAGGAGTGCTGCGGCGTGCGCAAGGTGGCGCCCCTTCGGCGCACCCTGGCGCGTTTCAAGAGCTGGGTCACCGGCCAGCGCCGCGACCAGAGCCCCACGCGCACCGACGTGCCGACCCTGCAGCTCGACCCCGCCTTCGAGGGGCGTGAGGGGGAGCTGTGGAAGCTCAATCCGCTGGCCGGCTGGAGCTCGGAACAGACCTGGAGTTACATCCGCGCAAACGGCGTGCCCTACAACGAGCTGCACGAGCGCGGTTTTGCCTCCATCGGCTGTGAGCCCTGCACGCGGCCGACCTTGCCCAATCAGCACGAGCGCGAGGGGCGCTGGTGGTGGGAAGAAGCCACGCGCAAGGAGTGCGGGCTGCACACGGTGCACCCGGCGGCTTCCTGAGGTCGCCGGCGGGTTCAGCCGCCCGCGAGCTGAAGCGAGTACTGCACCCGCTCGTCGTCGATCGCGTCTTCGGCGCTGTGCGCGTGGCCCATGGCGAGCGTACTGAGCTTGCTCGCCAGGGTCTCGCCCGTGAGCAGTGCGGCCAGTCGCTCGTCCTGCAGGGCGCGGGCGAGCTGTCCGTCGCAGTGCACGTTGAGTTCGATGCGGTCGCTGACCGCGAGCTGGGCCTGCTTGCGCAGGGACTGCACGCGGTTGATCAGCTCGCGCACCAGGCCTTCGTTCTTCAGCTCTTCATCCACCGTGGTGTCGAGCACTACAGTGATGGTGGCTGCACTCTCCACCACCCGGCCGGGCAGCGGGTCGCGCTCGACCAGGATGTCTTCGGCGGTGATCGCGAGGCCCTCGACTTCGGCTTCGCCGCCCTCGAGCAGCGCCTTGATCTGGGCGGCGTCGAAGCCCGCGATGGTGGCGGCTCCGGCTTTCATGGCCTTGCCCAGGCGCTTGCCCAGGCGCTTGAAGTTGGCCTTGGCGCGCAGGCTGACCAACTCCGAGTCATCCTCGGCCACCCGCAGCTCCTTGACGTTGAGTTCGCCGAGGATGTCGGCGCGGTGCTGCTCCACCGCCGCGCGCACTTCGGCGTCGGGGCTGGCCACGGTGAGCGACGGCAGCGGGCGGCGCACGCCGATGCGCTCGCGTTCGCGCAACGCAAGGCCCAGGGCCACGGTCTGGCGCACGGTGGCGACCTGCCGCTCCAGGGCCTCGTCGCGCAGCGCGGGCTCGACCTCCGGATAGGGCATCAGGTGCAAGGAGCGCCCGTTCTCGCCTTCGCCGAGGCCCACGTCCACCACGAGGCGAAGGTAGAGGGCCTCGGAGAAGAAGGGCAGGATCGGCGCGATGCAGCGCGCGGTGGTGACCAGCACACGGTAGAGCGTGTCGTAGGCTTTTTGCTTGTCCTCGGGGCTTTCGCCCTTGGCGCGCCAGTAGCGCCGGCGGCCGCGGCGGATGTACCAGTTGTTGAGGTCCTCGCACATCTCGAGGAAAGCGGGCACCAGGTTGTAGAGCCGGTAGTTGTCGAATTCCTCACGCATGCCCAGCACGAGGCTCTGCAGGCGCGAGAGAATCCAGCGGTCGAGTTCCACGTCGGAGTGGGCGCTGAGCGACTTTGGGCTGGGGGCCCAGCCGTCGGCGCGCGCGTAGGTGGTCAGGAAGTTGTAGGCGTTCCACAGCGGCAAGATCGCCAGGCGCACGGTGTCGCGCACGCCCTCGCCGGTGGTGTCGTTCTTGTGCTTGCCGAAGCGCATGGGCTCGGCGCGCACGGCGGGGCTGTTGATGATGTAGGCGCGCATGGCGTCGGCGCCGAAGCTCTCCACGACCTTCATCGGGTCGGGGTAGTTCTTCAGGCTCTTGGACATCTTCTTGCCATCGGCCGCCAGGACCATGCCGTTGACGATCACGTTGCGGAACGCGGGGCGCTCGAAGATCGCCGTGGCCAACACATGCAGGGTGTAGAACCAGCCGCGGGTCTGATCGAGGCCCTCGGCGATGAAGTCGGCCGGCAGGTTCTTTTCGACGTATTCGATCTTGCTCGCGTCAAAGGGGTAGTGATTTTGGGCGTAGGGCATCGAGCCCGATTCAAACCAGCAGTCAAAGACTTCGCTGGTGCGGCGCATGGTACCCCCCGGGGTCTTCTGGGAGGGGAACGTGATAGGATCGATGGACTCGCGGTGCATGTCGTCGAGGGAGCCGGGCTCGAGGCCCGCGAGTTTCTCGAGCTCGGCGCGTGAGCCCACGCAGACCATGTCCGAGGGATCCTCGTCGCAGCGCCAGATGGGCAGCGGCGTGCCGAAGTAGCGGTTGCGGCTGAGGTTCCAATCGCGCGCCCCGGCCAGCCAATTGCCGAAGCGGGAGGCGCCGACGAAGTCCGGAACCCAGCGAATCTGGGCGTTGTTTTCGACCAGTGCATCGCGCATGTCCTCGACCTTCATGAACCAGGTCGAAAGCGCCATGTAGATGAGGGGCTGATCGGTGCGATAGCAGTGGGGGTAGGGGTGGACGATCACGTCCTGGTCGACCAGCCTGCCGTCGGCCTTGAGGCGCTCGACAATGCTCTTGTCGGCGTCCTTGGCGAAAAGCCCGGCGAACTCGCCCACGCTGTCGTCGAAGATGCCGTTGAGGCTCAGCGGATTGACCAGTGGCAGGCCGTGCTTTTGGCCGACCTGGAAGTCGTCTTCGCCGAAGGCCGGCGCCTGGTGCACGATGCCGGTGCCGCTGTCGGTGGTGACGTAGTCGGCGGCCACCACGTAAAAAGCCTGGCGCTTGCCGTCCAGGGGCTCGCGGTAGCGCTCGAAGAAGGGAAAGAGCGGGCGGTAGGGGCGTCCTACCAGGACCGAGCCCTTCATGCGCGCGAGTTCTTCGGTCTCGCCCACGCGCCCGCGGGCCTGGTAGTCGGCCAGGCGCCCGGGCTCCAGATAGGCCAGCTCGCCGCTGTCGACGACGCGCACCTTGACGTATTCGACGTCGGGATGCACCGCCAGCGCCAGGTTGCTCGGCAGCGTCCAGGGGGTCGTGGTCCAGGCCCACAGCGAGGCGCCCTGCTCGTCCTCGAGGGCAAAGCGCAGGGTGACGCTCGGATCCTGGCGCCGCCTGTGGCCGTCTTTCTTGGTGACGGGATCCTTTTCCTGCGGGCCCTGGGCGACCTCGAAGTTCGACAGCGGCGTGCCGAGGGCCGGCGAGACCGGCTGCACGCGATGGCCCTCGTAGATCAGGCCCTTATCCCAAAGTTGCTTGAAGACCCACCACACGCTCTCCATGAAGCTCGGGTCCATGGTCTTGTAGTCGTTGTCGAAGTCGACCCAGCGGCCCATGCGGGTGACGGTTTTTCGCCACTCGGCGGTATAGCGCAGGACGCTGGCGCGGCAGGCGGCGTTGAACTCGGGTACGCCCAGGGCTTCGATCTCGGCGCGGCCGTGCACGTTCAGCTGGTCTTCGACCAGGCTCTCGATGGGCAGGCCGTGGCAGTCCCAGCCGAAGCGCCGCTCCACGCGATGGCCGCGCATGGCGAAGTAGCGCGGCACGATGTCCTTGATGGTTCCCGCCAACAGGTGCCCGTAATGGGGCAGGCCGGTGGCGAAGGGCGGGCCGTCGTAGAAGACGAAGGCGGGCTTGTCGCCTTGACCGAAGCGCTCGGGGTAGAGGCTCTTTTCGGTGATCTGATGCTGGCCCCAGTAGTCGAGCACGTCGTGCTCGAGGGCGGGCAAGTTCAGCTCGGCTTCGGGCGCAGCGAAGCCCTTGGGATCGTGGTCGGACATGTTCGGTCACCTGCGGAAGCGGGTTTTCTGACCCATTTGTGCCCAGGTCACAAGTCTGGGAGTCGCTTCGGGCGGATGCAAAGCCTCAGAGGAAGCTCTCGATGGCGTCCAGGGCGATGCCGGCCGACCAGTTGCGCTTGCCGTCCACGCGCAGGCGGATCACGCCGCGGCGATCGATGATCCAGGTCTCCGGATACAGCTTGGTGCCGAACTTGCCCCCCACCACGGCCTTGTCGGGGTCGAAGAGCACCTTCAGGTTGGAGCCGGCCGGCACCACCGAGGCCACCGTCTGCCAATCGGCGTCGGTGCTGATGGCCACCAGCTCGATGTCGTCGCGGCCACCGGTGAGCTGTGCCAGATCCGACAGGCTCGGCATCTCCTCGACGCAGGGCGGACAGGTGATGGACCAGAAGTTCAGCACCACCACCCGGCCCCGGTGGTCGCTCAGGCGCCAGGGCTTGCCGTCCTTGTCCTTGAGCGAGAAGTCGGGCGCCAACAGCGAGTTGCCCAGGTAGTGCTGGTCGCTGGGCTCGCCGCGCATCAGCCGCTCGAAGCCGCTGTCGCCGAGCAGGGCCTTGAGCGGCGCCTCGCGGCGGCGGCGCTCGCCGTCGATCACCGCCTGGGTGAAGAGAAAGACCAGCGCCGCGCCCAGTGATAGGGCGATGGCTGCGGCCAGTGGTTTGCCTCTCATGGCTGCTGCTCCCGATGCGAATGCGGCTGGAGTGGGTCGTCGACCAAAGGTGGCCGTACCTTGCTGGCGCCCAGCTGCAGGTAGACGCCCTCGGCGTCAGCTTCGATGTGATGCTCGAGGCCGGCGGCGGCGTGACGGTCGAAGCGGGCCGGCAGCCCGCCGCGCACGTCGCAGTACAGGACGCCGTGGGTGTCCTGGCGCAGGCTTTGGGGGTCGAGCGTTTCCAGCAGGTCGCCCGAGAGTGAGAGCCGCACCGTCCCGCCCTGCTCCACGTGCACCGTGCGCACGAAAAAGGCCGGGCCTTCGATTTCGCAGTAGGCCCAGTTGATGTCGTTTTTGAGGCAGTAGCGGCCATCCTCGGCCCGCTCCACCCAGGCGTCAAAGCTGCGACATAGGCCCGGGTGCTCGAGCGGGGCGCCGTCGTGGTACCAGCGGCCCTCGGCGTCGCGCCGGATGGTGGTCTCGCGGCTGCGGCCGGCCAACAAGCTGCGCGCATCCATGGCGACGCTGTCTAGCACGGGTGCGCGCTCCCCGCATCGATCGGGTTGCACCCCCTGACGAGGACTGCGACCTTGCAATGTCGAATCGCGGAGCGGCCCCCAACGTCCCAGGGGGGGCTGCCCGCACTCAATCCGGCAGCCCGATCGCCCAGGCCGCCGCCCAAAACAGGCGGCGTGGGTCGCCGTGTGGTAAATTGTAACCTGAGGTATGCGTGTCCCGGAGCCTGCCCCAGCACCTGCGTAAGTGGCTGAAAAGGCTTGTAATTTTGCTGTGCTTGGCGCCGCTCTTGCCGATCGCGGCCGGGGCCATTGCGCGCACGCCGGCCATGCGCGCCTATGCGGGCCAGGAGGCCACCCGCGCGCTTCGGGAGCAGCTGGGGCTCACCGCTGACATCGCCGAGGTCGACATCGATCCGGAGCGCTTCGAGGTCCTGGTGCGCCGCGTCAGCCTCGATCATCCCACCCACGGTCGCTTTGCCGACGCCGAGGCCCTGCGCATCCGGCCGTCTCTGTGGGCCCTGATGCGGGGCAGCCTGGACCTGCACACCATCACCATCGAGCAGGCCACGCTCTTTTTGAAGCTGCGCGAGGGGCGCATCGTGAACCTGCCGCCGATGCCCGAGAGCGAGAGCAGCGGCGAGGATCTGGACCTGCCCTTCCGCTTTTTCCGCATCAAGGACTCGCGCCTGGTGGTCGACGCCAGCCCCGTGGCCAACCTCGAGCTGCGCAACATCGACATTCACCTGGACGCCTCGGTGGCCGACGAGCTGCGTGCCCACGTCAGCGCCGCCGGTGGCTTCGTCAACCACGCCATGGGCAGCGACAAGCTGGAGGCCCTGGAGCTGGTCGGGGGCTTCGGGCACCAGGCGCTGCAGATCGATCGTTTTCGTTTCGAGACCCCCGCGGTCACGGTCGGCCTGCGCCGGGCCCAGCTGTCGCTGCCACTGGGCGAGTGGTACCGCGGGGCTTTTTCGCTGGAACTGGATGTGCCCCAGCTCGAGCGCTGGCCCCATGGCTGGGAGCTGCCGCCCCTGCTCGGGCACCTGAGCGTGCAGGCGGAGCTCGAGGGCCGCGGCGACCGTCCCGAGGGCACCGCCCGGGTGCTGCTGCATCGCGGCGCGGTCGATGGCTTTGGGCTCGGCGAGCGCGTGGCGGTGGATGTGCACTTCGACCGCCAGCGTGTGGCCTTCGAGGGCGGGGTGGACCTGGTCGAAAAGGGTGGCCGGGTGCAGCTCGACGGCGCCGTGGAGCTGGCCGAGGGGGTGCCCATGGAGGTGCACGGCAACGTCGATGGCGTGAGCTTTGCCAAGCTCATGAAGCAGCTGGGGGTCTCCGACAACGCCATCGTCGACTGGCAGATCGCCGGTCAGTTCTCGCTCAAGGGCACGCTCTCGCCGCTGGCCCTCGAGGGGCCCATGCGCATGCCCACCCGGCGCTTCCAGGTGCTGCGCGACGCCTGGCACAAGAGCCCGCGGCGGCCGATCCTCGGCGTCGAGCGCGCCCTGCTCGACGGCCAGGTGCGCGTCTTGGCCTCCGGGCTCTACTTCCGCAACGTCGATATTACGCTACCTAGCTCCAAGTTGTTCGCCAACGTCAAGCTCGGCTTCGACAACGATCTCGACGTCTCGGCCCGCGCCGCCCACTGGAACCTGAATGACGTCTCACCACTGCTCGAATTTCCCCTGGGCGGCAATGGCGTCTTCGACGTGACGGTGGACGGGTCCTTTCAGGATCCGACCGTGGAGGGCGCGGTTTCGGTGCGCGACTTCTCGTTCAATCGCTACCGCTTTGGCGACATTGAGACCGATTTCGTCATCGACCAGGACCTGATGGGCGTCACCTTCCCTCGAATCGAGGCCAAGAAGCACGACAGCCGCTACGCCGTGGTCGCCGCCTCGCTGGACTTCCGCAACGACGCCTTCCGTGCCGGTGGCGACCTGGAAATCGAATCCATGGAAGTCGCTGATTTCTATCACACCTTTCACTACGAGGGTGACGAGCGCTTCGAGCCCTACCAGGCGACGCTCGAGGGCAGCGCCCGCGTGGACTACACCATGGATTATCCTGGCGACTCGGAAAACGGCACCATGGTCGCCACTTTTGACTTCGACGTGCCGCATACCAACCTCAATGGTTATGCTTTCCGCGACGGTCACCTGGCCGGTAGCTGGAAGTGGTACGACCACGCGCTCGGCTATCGGGGTGGCGAGCTGCGCATCGATCGCATGTCCATGCGCAAGGGGGCTGGCACCGTCAACGTTTCGGGCAAGATGGGCCTCGATGGAAAGCTCGACCTGGTGGCCATCGGTGACCGCATCGCCTTTCGCGACACCGAGGGCTTTCGCGATCGCATGAAGGGGGTGACTGGAAGTTACGGCGTGACCGCAACCGTGGAGGGCGTGGCGTCGCGCCCGCGGATGCACATGGACCTGATCGGCACCGGCATGGCGGTTCACGGCGAACCCATCGGCGACGGCCGCGCCTACGTGCGCTTGACCGACAGGGAAGACCCCTGGATCGCCGAGGCGCTCGGCTGGGAGGGCGACGAGGTGCCGGAGGGGGAGCGCTGCGCCCACGGACGGCGCGGCTTCGCGCGCAGCAGCTGGCCCGAGGATCCGCCGCTGGTGACCCGCGAGGGGCCGATGCCGGTGCTCGACCAGCCCATGGCCTGGGTCGTCTGCGGGCAGGCCCTCGATGGCCAGGTGCAGGTCGACTTGGCGGTTGGACGCACCGAGGTCATGCCCCTGCGCGGCCGCGTTCGGCTCGCGGATCTGCACTTCGGCAAGCTGCTGCCCCGCAGTCGCAGGGGCGGCCCCATGCGCGGCACGCTCAGCGGCGTGGTCGACCTGTGGGAGGGCGCCATGAAGAGGCCGGAAACGTTGGCGGGCCGCGTCGTGCTCGACGAGCTGCGCGCCGGGCAGCTGGACGTGGAGCTCAGCAATAGCGGTCCCGTCGACGTACGCTTTCGCGAAGGTGCCTTCGACGTGATCAGCGCCAACTTCGTCGGCCCTTCTTCGCAGCTCTACGTGGCCGGCGGCGCGTCGCTGTCGCAGGGGTTGGCACTGCGCTTCGACGGCAGCGTCGACCTGGGCCTGGTCTCGACGCTCTCGGATACCGTCACCGATGCTGCTGGCACCCTCTTGCTCGAGTTCAAGGTGTCGGGGCCGATGGCAAATCCATCGGTTTACGGGAGCGCATTCATCCAGGGGGCGGCGCTGGAGGCCGCTTCCTTCAGCCACCCCATCGACGACGTCACCGGCAAGGTCACCTTTACCGCACATCGCATCGTGCTCGAGGACTTCTCCGCCAAGGTCGCGGGTGGCACCCTACGCTGGGACGGTGTTGCCGCCCTTGCCGGCCGCGGCATCGGAAGCTATCGCCTCAACATCCTGGCCGACGGCATGTCGCTCACACCCCGCGACGGCATCGAGCTCGGCTTCGGTGCGCGCACACGGCTCGAGTGGCAGAAGGGGCAGCGCGTGCCCAAGCTCAGTGGCGTGCTCGACCTCGACCAGCTCGATTACACGCGTCCGATCAAGATGAACCGCTCCTTCGGGGAACTCTACACGGCCACTCGCACAGAAGCGCATAACTACGATCCCGAGGCCGACCTGATCGAACTGGACTTGACCGTCGAGCAGAGCCGTCCGCTCTTCGTGCGCAACAACCTCATCGACGCCGAGCTACGCATCGACGGTTCGCGCGGGCCCTTCCGCCTGGTCGGAACCGACCAGCGCTTCGGCGTGCTCGGCCAGATGGGCGTGCGCAAAGGCAAGGTGCGCTTCCGCGACGCCAACTTCGAGATCCGCCAGGGTGAGATCAGCTTCAGCGACGAGACCCGGGTCAATCCCAGTTTCGACCTGCGCGCCGTCACCGACATCAGTCGCACATCGGACCAGACCAACTGGCACATCCAGATCCGCGCCTGGGGCAATCGCGACGAGTTCCAGTTCAAGCTGACCAGCGATCCCTACCTCGCCGAGGACGACATCGCGCTGCTGTTGACCGTGGGCATGACCCACTCTGAGCTGGCCCAGATCGAGACCGGCGATTTGACCAGCAGTGCCGCCCTGGAGGCCCTGGCCTCGGTCAGCGGTGTCGAGCAGGAGGTGCATCGGGCGCTGCCCGAGATCGACGATTTCCGCATCGCCAGCGCCTACTCCGAGCAGAGCAATCGCACCGAGCCCCAGCTCTTCATCGGCAAGCGCATCGCCAAGAATCTACGCCTGAGCGCATCCACCGGTATTTCCGAGTCTCGGGACTTCAGCACCGGCGTCGAGCTGCGGCTCAACGACGAGACCAGCGTCGAGGCGATGTACCAAAATCAAAACGCAACCAGCACTTCCCAGATCGGCGACGTCGGCGTCGACTTGAAGTGGCGCCTGGAATTCGACTAGATGTGCGGGGCGGAAGTCTCGCACATCTAGTCACAGCCATGACCCGCCGCCGATGACCCGTCTCATGCGGGTCGGCGCTCCCTTCATCGCGTTGCGAGCTCAGCCCCATGCCCGTAGGCCACGGTCGGACGTACCTTTGCAGCTCGCAGTCCGTGCGGCGTGGCAGGGCCTCTGCGCCGTGGCTGCTGTTGCTCTGGGCCGTGCTGCTGCAGCTCGCCAGCGGCGCCCGGGCCCAGCTGACGGCGGAGCTCGCCGGCCGCGCCATCGAGGAGGTGGAGATCGCGGGCGAGACCGCGGCCATCGCCACGGCCACCGATGTCGGCATTTTTCCCGGTGAGCGATTGCGGCGCGGCATGATTCGCGACGCCATCGCGCGACTGGTCGCGACCGGCCGCTGGGCGGATGTGCAGATCGACGCGCTGCCGCAGGGCCAAGGGGTGAAGCTTTTGGTGCACCTGACGCCGCGCGTGGAGCTGCTGCGAGTGCAGGTCAACGGCCACCGCGAGGTCGACGAGCAGGTCACGCGCGACGCCCTGCACCTGGGCCGGGGCTCGGAGGTGTCGCCGCAGCAGCTCGGCAAGCTCGAGCAGGCGGTGCGCGACGCCTACGCCGAGCGCGGCTATCTGGGGGCGTCGGTGCGCATCGTCCTGCGCGACACCGACGATCCGTCCAGCAAGGTGCTGATGGTCGCCATCGAAGAGGGCAAGGCCACGCGTATCGTCTCGATCGACTTCGCCGGCCAGAGGCCGCTCGACGCCTACGCCGCGCGGGCGGCGATGGAGACGGGCATCGGCGACATCCTCGACCGGCGCGCGCTCGCCGAGGATGCTGCGCGCGTGGAAGCGCACCTGCGCGGCCGCGGCTACTACGAGGCCCAGGTGGGCAAGCCGAGCGTGGTCATCGACGGCGCCGAGGCGCGGGTCAGCCTGCCCACCCACGTCGGTCGGCACTACGAGGTGGGCATCGGTGGTCACAGTCCCCTGCAGCGGGGCGAGGTCTTCGATGCCATGAAGCTGCTGGACGAACCGCTCAGCGCGACGTCGGTGCAGAAGACGCTGCCCCGGCGTGTGCAGGAACTCTACGCCTCCTACGGCTTTGGCGACTGCAAGGTTCGGGTCGATGCGCTGCGGCTGCCGCGTCCCGGCCGTGCGCTCTTGCGTGTGGACATCGATCCCGGGCCGCAGCTCGAAGTGGTCACGGTGGCCTTTCCGGGGGCGCGCCAGTTTGACCGCGAGTTTTTGCGCGATCAGCTCGAGGCCCATCTCAGCGAACGACTTCCGGGTTCGACTTTCGCCGCACCGGTCGACTCCGAGACCGCGGATGTTGCGCTGCATGGTGAGTCGCCGCGCGCCATGCGCCAGGTGCCGCATCCGCCACGCACCAATCCGGCGCGCGTCTACGACCCCAAGCTCTACAATGAGGCCATCGAGCACATCACCGACCTCTACCAGGCCGAGGGCTACCTCTCGGCGCGCCTGGGGCCCATGCGCCTGCGCAGGGTGGGCAGCCAGCGCGCGGCGGTGATCATCCCCGTCACCGAGGGGCCTCGTACTCTCATCTACCGCGTGCGCTTGCGTGGCACCCGCGCCCTGGGCCAGCGCGAGTTGCTGGGGCACGCCGGGCTCGTGCGCGGCGAACCTTTCAGCTACCTGGGTCTCGAGGAAGCCCGGCGGCGCATCGTCGAGACCTACAGGGAGCGTGGTTACTTCTTCGTGAAAGCCGAGCCCACGGTGCGTTTCAGCCGTGACCGCACGCGCGCCGAGGTCGATGTTCAAATCGTCGAGCGCTACCCGGTGCACGTCGACCGCGTGGACATTCGCGGCGCCGAACGCACCGACCCGGGGCTGATCCGCCAGGTATTGAAGCTCGAGCCCGGTGACGTCTACCGGCCCTCGCAGGCCCGCGAAAGCGAGCGCGCCCTGGCCAACCTGGGGGTCTTCACCGGCGTCTCGGTGACGCTGCAGGAGCCGGAGTTGCCGGCGCGTGCCAAGTCCGTGGTGGTCACCGTCAGCGAGCGGCGCAATCAGTTCCTGAATTTCGGGGCGGGCATCAGCACCGGCCAGGGCCTGAGAAGCGGCTTCGAGTACGGCTACCGAAACCTTTTTGGTCATGCGGTGGGCCTGAGCCTCAGGGTGCAGTTCGCCTATCAGCTCTTCTTCGTCGACCCGGTTTTCGAGGAGCGCTTCCGCCAGCTCGACGCCGTCGACGATCAGCTGGAGCGCAGGATCTCGCTGGGCACCAGTATTCCGCACACGCCGGGACTGGGGCCGGTGCGCACGAGCGTCGATCTGGTGCACCTGCGCGACAACGAGCGCGACTTCGGCCTCGACAAAAACGGCGTCGGCCTGACCTTCAGTTATAGCCCCGTGCAGTCGCTCTCGCTGACCTTCGGCGGCGACCTGGAGAACAACAACGTCGACCTCTTCGTGGGTCAGGCGCTCGACGAGTACTTGAAGGGAGTGACCAACACGCGCCTGCTTCGTTTGCTGCGCGTGCCCGAGGGCAGCTCGACGCTGGTCGCGGCCCGCTCTTCGATCAGCTACGACCGCCGCGACAGCGCCTTCACACCCACGCGCGGCTACTTCGTGACCACCTCGGCCGAACTGGCGCGCACGCTCAGCTCCGACGTCAGCCGCTTCCTGAAGCTCAGCGCCACCGGCAACATTTATCTACCTGTCTACGGCGAGTGGATCACTGCGTTGCAGGCGCGCACCGGGCGCATCATTCACTTGACCGACACCTCGAAGACCTATCCCAACCGCGCGTTTTACCTGGGCGGAATCGACACCATGCGCGGCTACCTGGAGGATTCGCTGATGCCCCAGGACGTGGCCGAGGAGGTGCTCGATGACCCGGAACTGCTGCCCAACAGCGTGGTGCGCGCCGGCGATGCCTTCGTGCTCTTTCGCGGCGAGCTGCGCTTTCCCCTCTACGGGCAGCTGCGCGGGGGCATTTTCTCCGACGTGGGCAACCTCTGGGCCGACCCCGCCCGGCGCGATCTGTTGGCGCTGCGACCGACGGCGGGCGTGGGTCTGCGCCTGGCCACGCCGGTGGGGCCGATCGCACTGGACTACGGCTTCAACCTGGCGCGGCGCCGGGGCCTGGGCGAACGCTCGGGGGCGCTGCACTTTTCGGTTGGGTTGTTTTGAGCGCCGGGCCCGAAGCTGAGCAAAGCGTCGCGTGGCCGTGGTTTTCGCCCGCCGCTACAGGCATTCGGAGGTGCACATTCCGGTCGTGGCTCCGCCGGGAGACCTCGCGTGCAGACCGATGGTGCAGTCGATCACGTTCATGGCGCGCACCAGCGGTTCGGTGCTCAGGCCGGCGGTTCGGATCGCCACGACCTCTGTTTTCTTGCCGCCGGCCGCGGCTTCCATCTCGGCCACGCAGGGGCCGCTGGGGTTGTTGCATGCCATGTCGGTGCAGTAGCAATCCCAGTCGTGGCAGCGATTGGTCAGCGCGCAAGCCACGACGTCCGAGCACAGGGCGTCCTTGACGCTGTCGCCGCTATCGAGGCAGGCCCCGATCACCACATCGCAGCTTTGGCAGCCGCAACTCGTGCAGTTGCCGCGACCTACGGGCACGATGGGATCTAAAACCGTGGCACACACCTGGTCCACCCCCGAGTCATCACCCGGAGTCGTCCCCGTATCCTTGCCCGCATCGAGCCCGGCATCGGTGGTGGTGGTCGTGCTCGAGTCGGCGCTGGCGTCCATGCCGTCCACAGCGCTCCCATCGCTCGCCGCATCCACCGTGCTGCCACCGCTGCCGCCGCCGCCGCCTGACGCATCGGCCGTCTGGGTCGCGCCTCCGCCACCGTCGAGCTTCCCGTCGGCACCCGCGCCCCCGCTGCTGCCATCCCCCAGCGCCGTCGCATCGCTGTCCCCGTCGCCGAACTCGAAGGCGTCGAAGTCGTTGGTGCAGCGGGGCGCGCCAACCAGCACGCAGCACGCCAACAGCAGCCTGGTCAAATTGCGCTGGAACATCTCAGAACCTTCCCTTGAGCTGCATGGAGTTCAAGCCGGCCGAGGCTTCCACGTCGCCGTCGGAGCCCGAGATCAGAAATAGCACCACGCCCGCCGCCACGCCGACCACGCCCACGCCGAGCCCTACGTTGGCGAAGGTCTGCTGGGTGGCGCCGCTGTCGGCGGTGTCGCGCAGCTCCGGCGAGCAATCCGTGCGCGAGCTGCACTGGGCTTCCAGGTCGTCGAATTTACTCTGGCTCATGCTGCCGAGGATGCCAAAGGCGGCCAAGCCCGCCAGCCCGACGCCGGCGCTGACGTAGGCCGCGATCCGCAAGCCTCCGCCGCCATTGCCGCCGTCGCTCTGGGTGATCACGGGAGCGGGCGCCGGCTGTCCCGGGGCCTTGGCTTCGCCCAGCTCTAGCGTGATGGCAGCCGTCATGCCTGCCGCCAGCTCCACGGTGGCGCTGTCCTCGCCGCGCTCGGGGTCGCTGACCTCGATGCGAATCTCACCGGGTCGGGCGGCGATGGGTTCGCCCCAGAGCACATGGGGGATCTCGATGCCGCCGACCATCAGCTTCGTGCCATCGCCGGCGCCCTTGACCTTGGCCGCGATCAGGGCGAGTCGGCCCTCCAGGGTGCTGCGCTCTTCGCGCGCGGTGGCCGCGGTGTCGGCGTACTTGGCGGGGTCGAGGCGCTCGGCCAGTGCGATCACGTCGCCGAAGCTGTGGTAGGCCTCGAGCGGCTTGTCGAGGGCGCGCAGACAGCGGGCGTGCATCAGCTGCGTATTGGGGCTGACCACGAACTTGCCGGAGGCTCCGAAGGCTTCGAGCGCTTCCTGGTAGCGCTCCTCGCGGTAGGCCTCGGCGCCCAGGTGATAGTGCTCGCGGGCGGAGTTCTTCTCTTCTTCGCTGGCCTCATCCACTGTCGGTTGAGCCAGCGCAGTCGTTGGGCCGAAGGGGCCCAGAGGCAAGCCAAGGAGCAAGCCCAGCATGGCGGCTCGGAACGATCGGATTCGCGGTTCAGATGTCACTGGGCAAAAACTCCCTGTTCTTCCTGCGTTTGTTGCGCTGCCGTCGCTCCTTGGCAGCGCCTGGGGACGGCTGCTCGCCGGGTTCTTCCACGTCGACCGTCGGCTCCGGCCTGGCTCCTTGCGCTGGCTCCGCCCCCTGAGCGGCCTCGGTCGCCTCGCGTGCGATCGCGTCTGCGCCGTCGTTTTCGGCGCGCGCGTCGCTGGGCTCGGCTTCGCTCACGCCCTGTGCCAGCTCCTTGGCGGTGGCGCCGGGCATCGCCACATCCGCTCCGGGGCTGCCGCGTTCGGCCGCGGCAGGCCCATTGGCTGCAAGACCCAGACCGGCGCGTGCGAAATACAGGGCCACGGCGACCACTGCCAAAAGCAGAAGCGCCGCGACCTTGGGAGCGGCACTTCGCGGCGGCGGAGGCGGTCGCGAACTGGGATCGTTGCGTAGGGCCTGTAGGTCTGCGACCGACATCTGCTCGGTGGCGCTGTTGTTCCAGTCGCGCTCGCTCACCGGATCGAGCTTCACGGGAGCCAGCGCCGGGGCCGTGGCGCGCTCGACCAGCTGCGATAGCTCGATGCGTCCGGTGGCGTCGCGGTCGCGCCCGTCGTCCGCATCCTGTTGCCGCGCGGTCGAAGGCGGCGTCGACGGTGGCGGTGGCAGCGTGTCGAGCTGGCCCGGTCGCGCGCCGGGCGCGGCCGAGGCCGAAGCGCCCGAGCCCTCGCCCGGGGGCAGCAGGGTGGCGACGATTTGACCCAGGCTGCGCCGCGACGCCACCTCCACGCGCAGCCCATAGAGCGCCGAGGACAGTGCCTGGTAGCTCTGGAAGCGGGCTGCGCGCTTGGGTGCCAAAGCGGTGTCGACGAGATCCGCCAGCGCCATGCCGATGGGTTCACCGCGGCTGGCCCCGCGCCGGTCGAGGCGCTGGGGCACATGTTGGGCGATTTGCGCGGCCACGGCCTCGGGATCGGAGGCGGTGAAGAGGGGCTCCCGGGTCAAGAGCTCCCACAGCACGATGCCCAGTACGAAGACCTCGTGACGCTCGTCGAGCTCGACGTTGCGGTTGCAGGCCTCGGGCGAGCGATGCCGTGCGCACTCGAGGTCGGCGTCGAGCAAACCGCCACGGGAAGCGACGGCGGCGATGGCGGCGTCCGAGAGGCGCACCCGCCCGTCGCGCCCGATGTGCAGCGTCCAGGGATTGAGCCCGCCGTGGGCGTAGAGGCCGCGCCCGCCCTCGTCGGGTGCCGGGGCCCCCGACAGGGCGCTCAGGGCCTCGATGGCGTCGAGCGCGATGCGCAGCGCCACCGAGCTGACCAGGGTCGCACGTCCCGCCCGCACCTGCTCGAGCAACTGCGAAAGGGCAATGCCCTCATGGAAGTCCTCGATTACGGCCAGCCCGCCTCCGATGTCGCAGACCTCGCGGACGCCAACGATGCCGTCGTCCTGCAATCCGAGCGACCAGTGGGCGGCGGCTTCGATACGGCGAAATAACTTGGAGTTTGGAGGGCGTCCGATCAGGCGCACCGATACGACTTGGTCGGTCTGATCGGCGTCGACCGCACGGTAGCGCTTCCCAAGGGCGTCCTGCGCGATTTCTTCGCGCAGCAGGTAGCGGCTGATCCGTTGTGGCGGCTCCTCGAAAGAGGGCTGCATCGAAGCGAGCATGTCGGATTGCTAGTGTAACTCGAAACCCGCCCGCGCGCGGCCTATCATGATCGCAGTGCTTACCTCATCCCACCTGCGGCACCCAAGTCGTGGGGGTGAGGAATCGCCCACCCCAGAACGTGTGGGGTGGGGCTCGGCATCGTCATGGCTGCCCAAATCCCATCACCTGCAGCTGACTCCGAGCGCTTCTTTGGGTCGAAGCTCCAACTGGACGTTGTCAACAAAAGTGCTGCGAGGTCACTTGTGCGCACATTGCCAAGCGTTGTGGCGCGTTTGACAGCGTTCTGCCGATCCCTACAATCGATGCGGCACCGCCGGGTCTGGTGCTTGTGCGCAGTGCACGGGTCAGCGGGTCAGCGGTAAGGCGAGGCACGCAATGGCGCTGGACGATGTGCTGATCGACAAGAGGGTCCTGGAGCGAAACATTGAACGCGGCAGGGTTGACGCTGCCGAGCATGCGAGGTTGATCGAGTCCCTGCCCGACCGCAGCGACAACGTTCACAGCAGCGAAGGCGAACGCGCCGGCAGGGAAGCTTCCAGCGCGCCCGTCGTCGTTGGCTAGGAAGCTCTGAGCCATGGCTCCCGAAAGCGAAGACGCGGCCCCCGAAAAGGGCCAGGGTGCGGCCGCCGCGGACGAGGCGTCCGAGGCACAGGGCGACATGCCCCCCATCGACTTCAACATCTTCGTGCTCTCGCTCAACACTTCGGCGCTGATCCACCTGGGTGATGCGCCCGATGCCGAGGGGGCGATGGCGCGGAACCTTCCGATGGCGCGCCAGACCATCGACATGCTCACGATTCTCGAGGAAAAGACCGTCGGCAATCTGGATGGTCAGGAAGAGCGCCTGCTTTCCCAGGTGCTCTTCGACTTGCGCATGCGCTACGCGCGCAAGGTCGATCGCGCACCATGAGCGGGCGCGCGGTGACGCTTCGGCTCGAAGCGTACGCCCCCCAGGCACGGCGGCTGATCGCCTCGGCTCAGGCCCTGGCCGATGACCGCCAGCATCGCGAGGTGGAGCCGCTGCACCTGCTCTATCGCACGCTCGAGGCCGACGAGCAGGCGCGCTCGGCCATCGAGCGCACCGGTGCCGACCCCGACGATGTGCTCGTCGAGGGCGAGCTGCTGTTGCGCCAGCTCGGCAAGAGCGCGGACGGTCCGGCCTATCTCTCACCGCGCATGCTCGAGCTACTCGGTCGCGCCGAGGGCGAGGCGGCGCGCCAGGGTGGCGTCGCTGTCGACGTTTCGCATCTGCTGCTGGCCAGTGCCCAGGACGCTGGTGGCTCCGTGCGTGCGGTGATGGCCAGCTGTGGACTGAGCGCGCCCCTGATTCGCGCGGCCTTGTCCTCGAACCACGCCCTGGGTTCTGCGGGTGTGGGCGAGCCTTCAGGTGGCGAGCGACGCCCCTCCGGTCGCGGCGATCCCCTGGAGCGCCACGGCAAGGACCTCACCCGTCAGGCCACCCAGGGGCGCTTCGACCCTACCGTCGGGCGCGACCAGGAGTTGCGGCGCGTGCTGCAGGTCTTGGCGCGGCGCCATCGCAACAACCCCCTGCTGGTGGGCGAGTCGGGGGTGGGAAAGGATGCCATCGTGCGCGCCCTGGCCATGCGCATGGCCCGTGGCGACGTGCCGGGCCTTTTATCGGGCAAGCGCCTGGTCGAGCTTGACGCCGCGAGCCTGATGGCCGGCACGCGCCTGCGCGGCGAGATGACCGATCGGCTCGCCGAGCTGCTACAGGCGGTGCGCGATCGGGCTGGCGAGACCATCGTCTATTTGCGCGAACTCGACAGCCTGCTCGGCGAGCGCGCGCCCGAGGGGGTGGCGAGTCTGCTGTCGCGCTCCCTGCGCGACGGTGAGCTGCGCGCCATCGCCGTGGCCGATCCGGTGCTGGCCGGGCGCATCCTCGGCGACGGCCATGGGGTGGGCCGGCACTTTGTGCGCATCGACGTGGACGCGCCGAGCGAGGAGCAGACGGTGGCGATCCTGCGCGGTCTGGTGCGGCGTTTCGAGAGCGCCCACGCCCTGCGCATCGGCGACCCCGCGCTCAAGGCCGCGGCGCGCTTCGCCAAGCGTTACCTGCCGTCGGTGCAGCTGCCGCGCAGCGCCATCGATCTGATCGATGAGGCCGCCGCGCGCGTGCGCGTGCAGATGCAGACGGTGCCCGCCGAGCTGGACGCGCTCGAGCGGCGCCGAGAAAACCTGGAGTTACAGCTGGCGGCCCTGGCCGACGATCACGACCACGAGTCGACCGAGGCCCGCGCGCGGCTCGAGGCCGAGCGTGCCGAGCTCGACCCCAAGCTCGAACACATGCACTCGCGCTGGCGGATTCAGCTGGAGCAGCTGTCGGAGCTGGGGCGCCTCGAGCAGGAGCTGTCGGCGGCCGAGCGCGAAGAGGAACAGGCCGACGTGCGCGGCGAGGGCGAACGTGCGGCCCAGCTGCGCACCGGCACGTTATTGGTCCTGCGCGAGCAGCTGGAGCAGGCCCGCCGTCGGGTCAGCGAGGCCGAGCAGTCGCCGATGGTGCGCGCGGTGGTGGGCGAGGACGACGTGGCCGCCGTGGTTTCGGTGGCCACCGGCATTCCCGTCGAGCGCATGCTCGAGGGCGAAAGCGACAAGCTCTTGCGCATGGAGCAGCGGCTATCGGATCGCGTCATCGGTCAGCCGCGGGCGGTCGGTTCGCTCGCGCGCGCGGTGCGGCGTGGACGCATGGAGCTGCGCGACCCGCGTCGGCCCATCGGCTCCTTTCTTTTTCTCGGTACCTCGGGTGTGGGCAAGACCGAGCTGGCCAAGGCGCTGGCGGCTTTCCTCTTCGATGACGAGGCGGCGCTCACGCGGCTCGACATGAGCGAGTTCATGGAAAAGCACACCGTCGCGCGCCTGCTCGGTGCGCCGCCCGGCTACGTCGACAGCGAAGAAGGCGGCTTTCTTACCGAAGCCGTGCGGCGGCGGCCCTACAGCGTCCTGCTCTTCGACGAGATCGAAAAAGCCCATCCGGACGTCTTCAACATCCTCCTGCAGGTGCTCGACGACGGGCGCCTCAGCGACTCGCGCGGCCGGTTGGCCCATTTCAACGACACCGTGATCATCCTCACCTCGAACATCGGCTCGCGCCGCATCCTCGAACACGAGGCCAGCGACGGCGAACTGGAAGCGGTGGTCATGGCCGATCTGCGCGCCGCGCTGCGACCGGAATTTCTCAATCGCATCGACGACATCATCGTTTTCGAGACCCTCGATCGCGCAGACCTGCGCCAGATCGCCGATCTGCAGCTGGATGCGCTCGCGGGCCTGCTGGCGCCGCGCAAACTGGGCCTTCAGGTCAGCGACGCGGCCAAGGATCGCCTGGTCGAACTTGGCTATGATCCGGCCTTCGGTGCCCGCCCCCTGCGCCGGGTGATCACGCGCGAGCTTCAGGACCCACTGGCCGAAGAGCTATTGCGCGGCCACTACCCGGCGGGTTCCATCGTGGTGGTGGACCTGGTCGAGGACGAATTCGTTTTTCGTTTGGACGCAGCGCCCGAGTCAGCGTGAACTGACGGCGCTCGCGAGTGACAACCCGCGTGAATCCGGCTCTCAACCGGCTCTCAACGAGGCCAGTAGCGAATGCGCACCGGAACGGGCTTCGGCTGCGGTAGCAGCAACTCGCCAAGCGCTTCCAGCACACCATCGGCGAGTTCGGCGAGGCGCTCCTTGAGCCTGTCGACCGCATCGACGACGCGTTCGCCCGTGGATTCTTGCGTGTCTTCGTCGATCGCCATGCGCTTCAAACTTCCTATGTTTCAGTATGGACCCGCATTGGAGCCTGTCAACCACGGGGTTGGTGGGGGCTCTGGTATGCTTGTGCGCACATCGAGTGTTTGGAGTCGTTCATGCATGTGCATTTAATCGGTATTTGCGGCACTGGAATGGGGTCGCTCGCGGGTTTACTGCAGCAGCTGGGGCATCGCGTCAGCGGTAGCGACACCGCTTTTTATCCGCCGATGGGCGAGGCGCTCGTGCGCTGGGGCATCGAAACGCGTGAAGGCTACGATCCTGCGCATCTCGAAAAGGCTCCGGACCTGGTGGTGATCGGAAATGTTTGCCGCCGCGACAATCCCGAGGCCAGCGCCGCGCTGGAGCGGGATTTGCCCTACCGTTCGATGCCGGGGGCCCTGCGCGAACTCGTGCTCGCTCGCAGGAGGAGCTTCGTGGTAGCCGGCACCCACGGAAAAACGACGACTTCGGCGCTGCTCGCGTTCCTGCTCGAGCAAAGCGGGCGCGAGCCGGGCTTTCTGGTGGGCGGCATTCCGTTGGATTTCGACGAGAGCTTTCGCGTGGGGCACGACGGCGGACCGTTTGTGGTCGAGGGCGACGAATACGACAGCGCGTTCTTCGAGAAGAGCCCGAAATTCTGGCAGTACGAGCCCGAAGTCGCCTGCATCCACGCCATCGAGCAGGACCACATCGACATCTATCCCGACATGGGGGCCTATCGCGCCGCCTTCGAAGGCTTTGTCGAGCGCATCGATGAGAGTGGAATGCTGGTCTATCGGGCCGACGATGCCGAGGTCTGCGCAGTCGCCGCCCGCGCCCGTTGCCGTCGCCTGGCCTTTGCTTGCCTCGACGATCCCGGGGGTTGTGAGCTCGAACGGCAGCCCGACTACACGGTGGAGCTGGGCGCCTCGGGGCCCGAGGGGCAAGCGCTGCGATTTCGAGCGCGGGGAGAGTTCCTGGGCGAGGCGTGTTTCGCGCTACACGGTCGCCACAATGCGCGCAACGCCCTATGCGCGCTGGTCATGGCCCACGAGGGCGCTGGTGTTGAGCTTGCGACGCTATTGTCGATCCTGCCGCGTTTCAGTGGCGTGGGCCGGCGCCAACAGTTGCGCGGCGAGGCCGGCGGCGTGCGCGTTTACGACGACTTCGCCCATCACCCGACCGCGGTCGCAGAGACCCTGGGCTCGCTGAGGGCGCGCCATCCGCAGGGGGCGCTGATCGCGGTTTTCGAGCCCCGCAGCAGCACCGCATCGCGGCAGCTGCACCAGGCGCGTTATGCCGAATCCTTCGCGGCCGCCAGCGTGAGTCTGATCGCGCCCGTGGGAAGGCCCGAGATCCCGGTTGCCGAGCAGCTCGACGTGGCGCAGCTGGTTCAGGCCCTGCGCACTGCGGGTCTTTCGGCCGAGGCGCCGGCTTCCTTGGAGGCCATCGTGGAGCGCACGGTGGCATTGGCGCAGCCGGGCGACACCGTGGTGGTCATGAGCAACGGCGCCTTCGGCGGCATCCACGGCAAGCTGCTGGCGCGTCTCGGCTGAAGCGCTATTCGTGGGTCTCCGCTCCCTGCTCGGCCAGCAGGGCTTGCAACTGGGGCGCGAGCTTTCCGAGACCACGCTCGACGAAGCTGTCGCGCATGCGAAAGCCGTTGCCGGGCTTGGCGCGAAATTCCGAGCGCGGGGTGGAGCGCTGCACCGCGGGGAAGCGGCCCGGTTGTGGCTCGGCCCCTTCGTCGGCTACCGCCAGCGGATCGTCGTCCTCGATGGCCATGTCCGCCGAGATCTCCATGCAGGCCCAGCTGATCTCGAGGGGAATCTCGTTGGGATCGAAAAAGTAGATCGACCAGATGGTGCCGTGGTCGATGGCCCCCACCACCTCCACGCCCGCCGCCTCGAGCTTGTCCTTGAAGGCGAACAGCTCGTCGACGCTGTCGACGGTGAAGGAGACGTGGTCGAAGCCCAGGGGCTTTTCGGTGCGCTCGCCGTGGAACTTGCGCACCATCTTGCTGGCGCCCTGGTACTCGAAGAAGGCGATCTGGTTTTCACCCATTTGCAGGAAGTAGTGGCGGTAGCCGCCGTGGCCGACCCCGGCGCGCAGCTCGAGGCCGAGCAGGTCGCGATAGAAGTGGACGGTTTTGGTCATGTCCGGCGTGATGAACGCCAGGTGGTTAATGGCTTTGAGTTGGGGCATCGGCAGGGCCTCGTGATCGGTCGCGCCTGGTGCGCTGGCGACGGCACAACCGCCCGCCGCCAGCTCACCGGTATCGCTCGATCTTGCGAGAGCGTGCCGCCCCCGTCAAAGCGTCTGGAACATGGGCTCGCGGTGGCTGGCGAAGCGTTCCAGCAATTGTAGGCCGTCCTGGCTGAGCGCTACGAACTGGATGCCCAGGCCGGGCGCTTCGTCGCTGCCGTCGTCGGCGTTGCGGGCGAAGCGCACGACGCCCCGGGCCGGCACCGCGAAGCCGCCGGGCAGGGTCAGCTCCAGGCTGAGTTCGGCACCCAGGGGGTGATTTTCGTAGGTGGCCGCGTAGACGCCGCCGCGCGCGATTTCCTCCGAGAAGCCCACATAGAGGTTGGAGTCGGTGGTGGCGCCGAGATTGACCTCCAGGCGCGCGCGGCCGTTGTCGGCGCTCAGCTCGGAAGCTTCGACCAGGGCGGCGCGGGGCGAGGTGCGATTGGCACTGGGGCTGCTCGGCGGCGAGCGTCTGCGCGGGTGGTGCGGGCCCGAGCCAGTGGCATCGCGCAGGGGGCGCAGCGGGGGGCTCGAGGCGCGCGCGCTGCGGGTGCTGGTCACGGGGGCGGCGGGGGACTCGCGGCGAACGGGGCGAGGGCTTTCGACCATCGGGGCCGGTCTCACCGAGTCGTGCAGTCGGCGCACCCGGCCCAGGCGCTTTTGCACCCGATGCAGCTCGCGTTCGGCACCGCGCCGGGCCAGGGCCTGCTCCGACAGCTGCAGCCAGGCCTGCGCCCGCGAGTAGTCGCCGCGCAGGGCCAGCAGGGTGTCCACCATGCGCAGCGCCTCGATGTGCGCGGGATCGATGCGCAGGGCCGCCTCGCAAAGCTCCAGGGCGTGGGATTCATTGCCGCTGCCCAGCATCACGGCACGGGCGGCCTCCAGGAAATGGCCGACCGCCGCGGAGCCGCTTTCGAGCGCTGCGCGCCCGGCCAGCAGATTGGCCAGCGACGGGAAGTCTCCGTGCTCGCGGTAGTTCGCTTGCAGAGCCTCGATGGCTGTCACGTCCTGGGCATTGCGTTGAATCCGCGCGATCAGGGCGTCCACTTCCGCTCCACCGTGGGCTCGATAGTCCGGGGCCAAGCGGCCCGCGGGCAGCTCCACGGCCCACTGCAGGTCCGTAATGCTCGCGTCCATGCTCCATCCACCTTTTAGTAACGTCCGCGCGCGTAGCATCGCACATTCCCCCACCTGCGCAAGTCATGGCTCGGTTTCGGCCTGTTCGCGATCGCTCCGCCGTTTGCAGGCCGGTAAAAAAATGTCGACCATGCCGCTCCATGGTGACGCCCGCCGAAGTGGATGCCGGCCTCAGCCGTTACCTGCGCCTCAACACCTTTCCGGTGGCGGTGCGGTTCCTGCGGCCCGACGAGGTGCTGCCGCCCCGCTGCAAGCGGCCGCTCGCGGACCTGGGCGAGCGCTTGACCACCTGCCAGGCCGTGTCCATGGCGCGGCGCTTCGGTTGGACCTTGGCGTTGGGTCGCGAGGACAGCAGCTGCGTGCTGGGCGCCATGGCCCTGGGGCTCGAGCGAAGGCTGGCGCACTACGAAGAGGGCAACCTCTGCGTCGACCTCTACACCGAGAGCCTGGAGGCCGGGCGCCTCAGCGAGGCCAGCGTGCCGCGGCTGCCCCAGGGCGCCTACGGCGGCGTGCTGGTTGCGGCCCTGGGGCGCGCCGACTTCGAGCCCGACACCGTGATCGTCTACGGCAACTCCGCCCAGATCATGCGCCTGGGCCAGGCCGTGCTGTGGAAGCGCGGCGGTACACTCGACAGCGTCTTCCGAGGTCGCCTCGACTGCGCCGACCTGGCCATCGCACCGTTCACCACCGGTCAAGCGCAGATGATCGTGCCCTGCACCGGCGACCGCATCTTCGGCCAGGTCCAGGACCATGAAGTGGCCTTCAGTGCGCCCTTTACGAGCTACGCCGAGATCCTCGAAGGCCTCGAAGCCACCCACCGCGGCGGCGCCACGCGCTATCCGGTGACGACGTACTTGAACTACACGGCGCACTTCCCGCCGTCCTACGACCGCTACCGCGAGCTGCTGGAGCAGCAGGAGGCGGAGGGTGGCGACGAGCCGTCGCAGTCGTGAAGGCCTGGGGTCGAACGATGGGTGTGAATCGGGGATGTGAAGCTTGGGCGCGTTTTCGCCTGGTGTTTGGTTTCGTCGTTGGCCTCATGGCGGCCGCTTGTGGCGACGACGGCGGTGCCGCGAAGCAGGCCACCGATGGAGGTGGCGAGGGGAAGGGCACGAGCGACGATTGCATTCCGGGAGATGAAGGTTGCGCGTGTGCTTCCGGCGACCGATGTCTGCCTCCCCTACGGTGCGTGGCGGATTTCTGCGTGATGGCTGCGGAAGACGGCGGCGGTGCAGACGACGGTGGGCGCGGTGCGGTGGACGCGAGTGGCACTGGGGATGCGAGCGTCGATGCGGGTGCGGATGGTGGGGACGGCGAAGCCGACGCCAGCGCTGCCGAAGCGGTCGATGGCGGCGCGTCCGACTGCACCGGGACGCCCGGTGGCAGCGCGGTCGAGGATTGCGCCGGTGTATGCAACGGCCCGGCCGTGGTCGACATGTGCGGGGCCTGCGACAGCAACCCGGCCAACGATTGCGTCCAGGATTGTGCGGGCACCTGGGGAGGCAGCGCCGTCGAGGACTGTGCCGGCGTCTGCAACGGTCCGGCCGCCCTCGACATGTGCGGGACCTGCGACAGCGATGCCGAAAATGATTGCGTTCAGGATTGTGCGGGCGATTGGGGAGGCAGCGCTGTCGAGGATTGCAAAGGTGTTTGCGGCGGCACGTCCATTTGCTTCGAGACGCCCTGCGACGAGCCAGGCGCCCGCGAGCCGCTGTCGGCCTTGGCCGGCGAGACCTGCTACGCCTTTCAGGTTCATGCAGCGGGCAGCGATGCCCCGTTCGAGGTTTCGTCCGGCGAGAGCTACCACGAGTTCATCTTCGCCGTGCCCTGGGCCAGCGGTGATGTGGCCACCCGCTACGGCGTCGACCTGGCCGGGACGACCGTGCCCTACAAGCTGCTGGTCGTCGAATACAACACACCGCAGGAAGCCGGTACCGTCAACGCCTTCGTTACGGGCGCGATATTGGGTGTAGGCGGACCGTTGATCGGCATGTGGGCCGCGGGGGGCTGCAACGTGGTCATGCCCGATGATGTCGGCCTGAGGCTTGCTGCGCCGGACAAGAAGATCCTGGTCCAGTGGCACATGATCAACACGACAGGCGTCGATCAGCCGGTGGCTCCATCTGTGACCTATTGCACGGTTGCCGGCCCGAGCCGCGCCCATCAGGCGGGCATCACGATGCTGGGCACCGAGAACCTCAACATCGCGGCGGAGGGCGAGAGTGAGCGCTTCGGCACCTGCATCAATGACTCGGGGGCGCCGATCCACCTCTTGATGTTCTGGCCACACATGCACCGGCTGGGCACCAACATGCGCACGGAGATTCGGTCGATGGACTCATTGTCCTGGACGCCTCTCTTCGATGCGCCATTCACGTTCATGCAGCAGGTGCACCATGTTGCGAGTGCGCCGGTGGCCCTGCCCGATGCGGGCCTGTTGCGTTCGACTTGCACCTACTTCCACGAGGCCGGTGCCACCGTGGCGTTCGGCCAATCGCGGAGTCAGGAGCAGTGCTACCAGGTCGCGTTTTCCTACCCGGCCGGCGAGCTGGATAACGGAGTCCTCAGTCTGATCGGGCTCCCCAATACCTGCTGGCAGTTCGGGGAGTAGCCCGGCGCGGCCCTGGCCGGCCGCTACCTGGGTGCCCGAGCGATAGTGCGCGGGCCTTCGGAGAGGTCGCCGTCGATCCAGTACCAGTGGGTGGCGTCGCCCTGCAGTGAGTCGTAGCGGATGCCGTCGCAAATGACGTCGCGCGCTTCGGAGCCGTCGATGGCGACCTCATAGGCTGGCCGCGGCGTCTTGTCGCCGTCGGCGACGATGACGCTTTGATCGTCGGCCGCCAGCACCCGAACGATCCGGGAGTCCAGGATTGTGCGCGAGTCGAAGATCTGGGTCGCCGCGAGGTCGAGCATCGCGGCTTCGGTCAACTCCTGCTTGATCACGCCATTCATGCCGCTTACGACGAAGCCGCCGCCGAGCTTGAAGTAGGATGGCATGGCGCTGAAGGACTCGAGCACCACGCTGGCCGGTCCGCCGCCGTCGGCGGGGGCCTTCCACAGGCCGTCAAATCCCGCGTTGGCGGTGAAATAGATGTCTTCTTGCCAGAAACCCGCCCAGCCCGGCACGTCGACCAGGTCGGTGAAGGAAGCAGGGTTGATGGGGTTTTCGTAGACGACGGTTTCTTCGCCCGTGGCCGGGTCGATGCGAACGATGCGGCCCTCGCGATCGTCGTTGTCCTGGTCGTCGCTGGTGCTCAGCCAGATCGAGCCGTCGTGGAAGGGCCCCAGGCCCGTCAGTAGCGAGTCCCAGCCGCGGCTGTGGGCGCTGTTCAAGGGGTTGAGGCGATCGGCGCTGCCATCGACTTCGCCCAGGAAGGTACCGATGTCGAGGCCGTTTTGCGCTTTGTATAGGGCGTAGATCTTCTCGCCCGCGGCCACGACCTGCATGAGTTGCTGGTCGGCCGGGGCCGCGAAGACCTGCTCCACTTCGCCGCCGGTCTTGGCCACCCGCATCACGGCGTTGCTGGTGCCGCCCAGGTCCGCTTTGACCCCGGAGTCGTTGTCGACCCAATAGACGTGCGTGTCGGTGAGGGTGAGCACGGAGTTCAGCTGGTCAGTGCCCGGAAGCAGGATCGACAGGGCGTTGACGGCCGGGTCGGTGAGCAGTTCCTTGTCCGCGCAGGGTCGATCGGCCGAGTCCGAGGAGCCTCCGGTGCCCATTGCCGTGTCGTCGCCCCCGTTCAAACTTGTACCCGAGTCCAAGCCGTCCCCTCGACTGCCGTCGCCTGCACCGCCCCGGGAGTCGTCCGAACCGCAGCCCCCGAGCCAGAGGGCGACGGCGCAAAGCAGGTGAGGTATCGAAGCTGTGTGTACAAATCCGTGGTATTTCATACATCTCCTCTGTTCGTCTGAACATGGTCACAGCGGCACGATCGGCCGAGGGCGTCGGAGTGGGGCGAGCGGACTTCGTCGCCACGTGCGCGGCAAGCGCGTTCAACTGGGCACCCGGGGTACATCGCCGGGGCACTGTCTCTGAGTCTACGGACTACGGAGAGGAAGTCACCTTCCCCCCGTGTGGTGCCATTGCGCCGCGTTCGCGAGCTTGGGATTTTCGAGCTGTAGCCCCCTGATTGTCAGGGGGGGGCTTTCAACGCTCTAACCAGTGCCTCATGGAGCGTGGATCAAAGAAATCGTGCGACCTGACCGGCGAGGAGCGACGGCTGAGCTGCGAAGGCATCGAACGTTGAGCAGAGAGCCGCGTCGCGTTCCTCAGTAGTTCGAAAGAAGCGGTTGTGGGTCGTCCGCTTCTTGGTCTCCTTCCACGCGCCCTCGATGGCGTTGAGGTTCGGAGAATAGGGCGGGAGTCGGCATAGCTCGATGCGATGCTTGTTGTTGCTGAGCCACACCTTGCCTTCCGGCTTAAGGTTGTGGCAGGGGCCATTGTCGATGATGAGGAAGATCTTGCGGCGAAAGCGG
>Ga0224501_10000095_pt1 | contig 93475 bp, 79 predicted proteins | sample SF_Oct11_sed_USG_4_FD_169105 | JGI IMG/M metagenome (GOLD analysis project Ga0224501, IMG submission 169105) | Sediment microbial communities from San Francisco Bay, California, United States - SF_Oct11_sed_USGS_8_1 | ecosystem: Environmental > Aquatic > Marine > Sediment | place: USA...
CTACGGCGCCAGCTGCGGCGTCCGGTCCCCTTGAAATACACGGAGTATTCCGGCGGAGGCCGTCCTTGCATCTGGCATCGTATCGACCCCGATCATCGGCTCAGCACTCCCGCCGAGCACATCTAGGTGACCAAATGAAGCGTCGAGACTTTCTTAAGCAGACAGCCCTGGGCGCTGCGGCCGTGGGTGCGGCCGCCGGCTGCTCGGGTCCCGGCGGCGGTCCCGACGGCAAGGCATCGGGCGGCCCCAAGGCCGGCGGGCGACGGGTGATCTGGCGCCTGGCTTCGAGCTTTCCGCGGGGCCTGGACACGATCTATGGCGGCGCCGAGGTCCTGGCCAAGGAAGTCGAGGCCATGAGCGGCGGCCGCTTCAAGATCCGGCCCTATCCGGCCGGCGAGATCGTGCCGGGCCTGCAGGTGCTCGACGCCGTGCAGCAGGGCACGGTTCAGGTGGGCCACACCGCCAGTTATTATTACACGGGCAAGAACCCGGCGCTGGCCTTCGACACCTCGCTGCCCTTTGGGCTGTCGGCGCGGCAGCAGGTGGCCTGGATGGAGCAGGGCGGCGGCGCCGAGCTGCTCGATCCGATCTTCGCTGACTTCGGCATCAAGCGCTTTTTGGCCGGTGGCACCGGCGCCCAGATGGGCGGCTGGTTCAACCGCGAGATCACTTCCCCCGAGGATCTGCAGGGCCTGAAGATGCGTATCCCCGGCCTCGGCGGCGATGTGATGAGCCGGCTCGGGGCCACAGTGCAGGTGCTGGCCGGCGGCGACATCTACCCGGCCCTGGAGCGCGGCGCCATCGATGCCACCGAGTGGATCGGCCCCTACGACGATGAGAAGCTGGGCTTCCACAAGATCGCCAAGTATTACTATTATCCGGGATGGTGGGAGCCGGGTCCAACTCTGAGTTTCTACGTCGGACGCAAGCAGTGGGAGACGCTCTCGCCGGAGTTTCAGGCGATTTTCTCGGCGGCGACCGCGGTGGCCACGCGCTTCATGCAGTCGCGCTACGACGCGCTCAATCCCGCGGCGTTGGTGCGTCTCAAACAGGGCAAGACAGAGCTGCGCGCTTTTCCGGACAGCGTGATGGCCGCCGCCCGCGAAAAGGCCGAGGCGCTCTTCGAGGAGCAGGCGGCCAAGGACGCCGCCTACCGCAAGATCCTCGAGCCCTGGAAGAAGTTCCGCGAGGAGAGCTTTGGCTGGTTTGCGACCGCAGAAAAAGCCTACGCGGCCTTCGCCTTCCGCTGAATCGCCGCTCCGGCACTTGCGCGCGGCGCATGGCTCATTTATGGATAGTCGGAATGCTTGCTTCCCGCTGTGATTCGTAGAGGAATCGTTCTTGCTTGAGGATCTGGAAGCCCTGATCGCCCTGCGCGATCACGACACCATGACCAAGGCGGCGGCCTCGCTCAGGGTGAGTCAGTCGGCTATCAGCAAACGGGTGGCGAGTCTGTCGCGGGAGCTGGGCGTCGAGCTGCTGCGTCCGGTGGGGCGGCGCGTGCAGCTCACGCCCTTCGCCGCCGGCCTGGTCGAGCGCACGGCGCCGCTTCTTTCGGAGCTCAAGCGCGCGCTGCGCCCCGAGGACGAGTCCGTAAGCGGCGAGCTGACGCTGGTGGTCTGTGATTCGGTGCTCAGTTCCTGGGGCCCCCCGTTGCTCGCGGCGCTTGACTCCGCGTTACCCGAGGTGCGGCTGCGCGTCAGCACGCGGCGCACGACCGCCGCCATCGAGCGGCTGCACGCGGGCGAAGCCATGTTGGGGCTGCTCGCCGGCGCCGTCGAGGCCGGTGATGGGCTGGTGGTGCAGGGCGTCGCCGGGGAGCCGATGGTGGTGGTGCATGGTCCGGAAGGCGACGCCACCGCTGCCTTGGAAGCCCCGCTGACGCTGATGGCCATCGAACGCCATGACGCGACCTGGCACGACCTGGAGCCACAGCTCAAGGCGCTCGAAGCCTCGGGTGGGCCGCGGCTCGAAGTCGGCTCGCGCCTCGACTCGTTCCCGGCGCTGGTGGCCATGACGCAGGCGGGTTTGGGCGAGGCCCTGGTGCCGCTGGGCACGGCCCAGGCGATGGGCGTGCCGGCCGCGCGCATCCGCAGGCTCGAAGGCCTCACGCGCAAAATTTCGCTGGTCGGCCGCGCTCGCACCCTCGACGGCGCGCTGCCCGGTATGGTCAGCGCCACCCTCGAACGCCTGCTTCCCGACCACCTGCCGCGCATCTGAACCTTGCCTGCGTTTCCGCACACGCCCAAGCCCTTTTCTTTCGCACCTGCCGCGTTGGCGACCCTGCTGGCCGTGCTCGCTGTGGTCCTCGGCGCGCCGCCAGCGTTCGGTCAGACCGTGGGAGACAAGCTGCGCGGCCAGGTGCGCGAGGGGCTCGAATCAGAAAAGGAAAAGCGCAAGCGCAAGAAGCAGCGCAAGCAGGAGCAGGCGGCCGACAAGAAGGAAGTGGTCAAAGAGCCGGCCGAGAAAAAGACGCCCGCGGCGCCGCCGTCCAAGGGCGGCGACGGCTCGCCGCTCTTTTCCTTCAGCACCGAGGATGATGGCAGCGGCGAAGATTCCGACGCGCCAGCGAAGCCCGAGGGCCCCCCGCTACCGGTTCGGGTATTCGGCGAGGACTTCATGCTCGACTTGACCCTCGGTTTCGGCGTGCGCGGCTGGCTGCCACAGCAATACGAGGCCATCGATGTCGACGCCGAGCACTACTTCACCTTCACCGTCGACGTGAAGGCCAAGCTCTTCGGTTTCTTGAACATTCGCCAGGGCTACTACGAGAGCAATAGCGTCTCGGGTCCGCGCACCGAAGAGGCCGCCGTGGCCGCGCAGATCGGCAAGTACGCGCCCAAGGCGATCTGGCTGCTAGGCGTCGTCGGCGTGCCCGTCAGCCGCGCCTGGGAGCCCATCGTGCGCTACGAGAGCCGCGCCTTCGAAACGCGCGCCCAGCGCAAGCAAGGTGTCACCACCGCCGTGTGCACGATTCCGCGCGACGCCACCCTGATGGTCGACGGCTGCGAGGGCGAGCTGCTGGACGAGCCGGGCGAGCGGCTCAAGGTCATCAGTGGCTTTGAAACCTTCGTCGCCGGCGTGCGCTACGACCACAGCAAGCGCTCGGGGGCGGTGGTCAGCAACGAGAAGATCAAGGGCAAGTTCCCGCCCGTCTACGCGGGCGTGGGCCTGATGAGCTACCGCAAGCCCTACCAGTTGGTCTTCGGCCAGGATGTGATCAGCGATGAGTTTCTCTTCGATGGGCGCTTTCGCGGCGCCGGCCTGGCCCTGGGCACCGAGCTGGGCGGCGGGCTCGACAACTACTACGCCAAGATTGACGCCCAGGCCGGGCTCGGGGAGGTGTCGCTGACCGAGGAGCTGACCCTCAGGGAGCTTTTGGGACAGGTCTGCAGCGGAGCGACCACCGACGTCTGCGTCGAAGACGAGTTTCTGGTGGGCTACGTGCAGGGCACCGCCACCCTGGGCTACCGCTGGCCGCTGATCCGAGTGGCGCCGACGCTGATCCTGGAGCCGACGATCAAAGCTGGCGGAGCCAGCTTCTTCCTGGTCGATACCGTGGTCGACGAAGGTGAGGAAGCGACTTCACCCACAGTCAATTGGGACTTTCTGTGGTCGGCGCGGATGTCGCTGCTGATCCCGTTTTGAGGTGCGCTGAACCTCAGGCGGGTCGAAAGCTCGCTTCGTAGTCGGCGTCCTCGATGGCGTCGGCAGCGGCGCAGACGGTGAGCGCGTCGCGGCAGTCGACCATCACCGCGAGCTCCTCGGTCTTGTCCTGGCCGATGCTCGCCTCGTAACGCCCCGGGTGGGGGCCGTGGGGCACGCCGCGGGCATGCAGCGTCAGGCTCGCCTGCTCGATGCCCGTGCGCGAGGCGAAGTCACCGCTGACGTAGTAGAGCACCTCATCGATGTCCACGGAGGAATGGGGGTACGGCGCCGGAATGGCCTCGGGGTCGAAGTCCAGCAGCCTGGGCACGAAGCTGCAAATCAGGGCCCCATCGGCTTCGAACGTGCCGTGCGCCGTGGGCGGCAGGTGTACGCTGCCGGTGCGCGGCTGGAAGGCTGCGATGGGAAAGGCCCAGGGGTAGACGCTGCCATCCCAGCCGACCACGTCGAGGGGGCTTTGGGGTGCGCGGTAGAAGAGCCGCGCGCTGTCTTGCTCGACAGCGATGTCACGCAGGCCCTCGTCGCGCGGGCCCTCGAAGCGAGGGCGGCGGAAGTCCCGGTGGCAGTAGGGAGCGTCCATGCGCAGCTGGCCCACGTCGTTGCGAAAGGTGCGCGGAATGGCGAGCTTTTGGCAGCCGAGGTGCAAGAGCATGGGCGCGTCGTTCCAGATGAAGCGATGCAGCACGCCCTTGGGGATGCAGACGTAGTCGTGGGCGGCGATGTCCAGGTCGCCGAAGACGCTGCGCAGGGTGCCGCTGCCGCTGTGCACGAAGAGCAAGAGGTCGTGACGGGCTTCGATGCGGTAGTGGGCATCGTCGGCCTGGGGGTTCCAGATGCCGAGCTTGAGCACCGCGTTGGTGAGCAGGGGGCTCGGTTCGCCGGCGGCGTTGGCTGTGAGCTTGGCGCAGCGAAAGTGCCGCCTGATCCGCGGTGCGCCCGCACTCGGTGCAACCGCTGCCCGCGCCTCGCTGCGCTCGAAACACAGGGCCTGGGGCCGCTCCAGATGGTAGAGGATGCTGTAGGCGCCGTCGAAGCCCTCGCGCGTCAGGCAGTGCTCGTAGCGCAGGGCGCCGCCTTCGCCGCGCAAGGCCAGGTGGTGCTTGCGCGACAGCTCGCCGACGGCCATGCGTTCGAGCATCAGCCCGACTTCCTGGGCGGATTGGGGGCTTGCTGGTCGCGCTCGATGCTCTCGAAGAGGGCGCGAAAGTTGCCGGCGCCGAAACCCTCATCGCCCTTGCGCTCGATGATTTCGAAAAAGAAGGGACCGGCGTCGGCGGCGCCATAGAGGCCGGCCGAGTCTTTCAGGAAGATCTGCAGCAGGTACTGGCCGGGGCCGGCGCCGTCGACCAGGATCTCGAGCCGCTCGAGCACGGCCGGGTCTTCTTCCAGCTCGACGCCGAGGCGCTCGAGGCGTCTGGGCAGGGCTTCGTAATAACTGTGGGGTGTGGGCATGAACTCCACGCCGCGGGCGCGCAGGGTCTCCACCGTCCCGATGATGTCGGGAGTCGAGAGGGCCGCGTGTTGCACGCCGTCGCCCCGGTGCTGCTCGGTGAAGATGTTGATCTGCGAGGACTTGAAATAGGGACGGTAGGGCTCGTTATTGGCGAGCTTGATGCCGCTATTGGGATCCCACATCACCTTGGAGCGTAGCCCCGAGCCCTCGTGCACGCGGTAGCCGGCCACGTCGCTGGTGTGAAACTCCACCTCCCACAGCTGCTCGAAACCCATCACGCGCTCGAGCCACAAAAGCGCCGGCGCCATGGTCTGAAAGTTCGAGGTAATGTGATCGATGTGGTCGAAGCCCAGACTGTTTTTGCCGCCCTTGGGGCTTTGGTAGCACTCCATGCCGGCAAAAAGCCCGCGGTAGCCGCGGCGCTCCACGAAGCGGAAGGTGGTGTCGCCGAAGGGGGTGGTAATCGAAAAGGTCGCGAGCGTGCCGCTGTCGTCCTGGTGTTGCTGGACTTCGGTGATGGGCGTACCGCCGCAGCCTTCGAGCACCTCGAAGGCCCGGCGGGCGTCTTCGACCTCGAAGCTGACGGTGCCGATTCCGTCGGGATGCTTTTGGAGGTAACGCTCGGCGCGACCGCCGCTGCCCAGCGGGCTCGAGCAGGTGATCACGATGTCGCCGGCGCCAAAGACCAGCGAACGCTGGCGGCCCTTTTCCTCCAGCTCGGCGCTGCTCTTGCCGATCTCCTCGAAGTCGAGGCGTTCGATGTAGAAGCGCCGGCTGCGCTCCAGGTCGCGCACGTAGTAGTGCAAACCCAAAAGTCCCTTGATGCCGAGCTTTCCCATCTGCATGACAGCCTCCTCAGGTACTCTCCCCGGTGTTCATGACCGCTCCGTGCCCGCCGAGGGAGCGTCGGGTTGACGGTCAGGGTGGGCGGCGGCGAAATCCGGTCGCGCGCTGGCGCGTTCTTCGACCGCCAGCAATGTCCCGAGGCCCGACAGCTCCACGCCGTAGCGCCGGGCGTTGTAGAGCTGGGGCAGGAGAAAGGCGTCTGCCAGGCTGGGCTCCGCACCCACGCAATAGCCCTGGCCCCGTTCGCGCACGCGGGCCTCCACCGCTTCGAGGCCCGAGGCGATGGCCTGGCGCGCGAAGGCCGTGGCCGCTCCGTCGCCGCCGAGCCGGCGCAGCTCGGCGGTGATGCTGAGGTTCTGCAGCGGCTGCACACCCGAGGCGATGATCTCGACGATCTCGCGCACCCGCGCGCGGTCCAGGGGGTCCTGGGGCAAGAGCGCGGGGCTCGGGTACAGCTCCTCGAGCAGCTCCACGATCGCCACCGATTGACCCAAGCGCAAGAGGCCGGAGCCCCGTGCCGGCTCCATCTCTATCTCCAGCACCGGCACCTGGCGCATGGCATTGATGACGCCGAAGTCGGGTGCTTTTTGGGCGTCGTGGCCTGGCTGGATGTCGACCGCCACGTATTGGTAGTCCAGACCCTTGTAGGCCAGCGCGATGCGCACGCGCCAGGCCGAGCTCGAGCGCCAATAGGAGTAGAGCTTCACGCCACCACCTCCTGCTCGATGGCGCCGAAGAGGCTGCTGCCATCGGGGTGCAACATCTCGATGCGCACGCGATCGCCGGCGCGCAAAAAGGGCGTGCGCGGGGCGCCGTACTCGAGCAGCTCGCGCATGCGCAACTCCGCCAGACAGGCTACGCCGCGCGCGGGGTCGTCATTGGAGACCGTGCCGCTTCCGACAATGGTACCGGCGGCGAAGGCGCGGGTCTGGCAAATGTGGGCGATCAAATCGAAGAATGAAAAGTGCATGGCTTCGGCGTTGGGCTGGCCGATCAGCTCGTCGTTGCGGTAGCAGTGCAGGGGCAGGTGAACGCGGCCCTCGCGATAAGCATCGCCGAGTTCGTCGGGGGTGATGGCGAAGGGCGAAAAGGCGCTGGCCGGCTTTGAACAGAAGAAGCCAAAGCCCTTTTCGAGTTCGGCGGGAACCAGGCTCCGGTAGGTCACGTCGTTGACCAGCATGAAAAGCTTCACGCAGCTCCGGGCTTCGCGGGCGTCGGTGCCGCGCGGGGTATCGCCGAGGATCACGGCGATTTCGCCCTCCAGGTCCAGGCCCTGCTCGCTGTCGCCCAGGTGCAGCGGCGCCTGCGGCGACAGCAGCACCGACGAGCCGCCCTGGTAGACCAGCGGCTCGGTGTAGAGCGTTGGCGGAGGCTCGGCGCCGCGGGCCTTGCGTACCAAAAGGATATGGCTAAGAAAGGCCGATCCGTCGACCCATTCGTAGGCGCGCGGAAGCGGAGCGCACAGGGAACTGACCTGCAGTGCTTCGCCCGCGATGCTGCCACTGTCGAGCTCGCGGGCGCGCGCCTGCAGGACCGGCTCGAGGGCATCCCAATCGTCGAGGGCAGCTTGCAGCGAGGGAGCGATGTCGCTGGCGTCGGCGGCGCGGCTGCCATCGCGATTGACCACGCGCAGGGCGCCGTCGCGTGAGCCGTCGTCGAAGCTGGCGAGCTTCATGGGGCCTCCTGTGCGGAATCGTTGTCGGTTGCGGTCAAGGCGCGCACATAGCTGAGGCCGGTGGCGATCGGCTCGCGGCCGCCGTAGCGCAGCTCGAGGCGCTCCAGATCTTCGGTGAGGCGCCCTTGCATGGCGGGGCCCTCGCCGGCCTTGACCAGACTCTCGAGCAGGTTGAAGCGCAAGAGCCACTCGTCAGGATAGGCCGCGTCGAGGCGTTCGACCAGCTTTGCGCAGGCGCAGCGAAGTTCACGGCCGCCAAGGTTGTGAAAGGCGCCCAATGCGCGCTCATAGAGTTCGAGCATCTCGCGCTGGGCTGCGTCGAAGTCTCGCGGCTTGGGCACGCGCCTGCCGGACGCTTCGGTCTCCGGCTCATGGCCCTCGGCAGCGCCAGCCCAGACCGCATCCACCGCAGTGGCCAACAGCAGCGGCTGCAGCTTCGCGCGCCGCAAACGGCCGGAAGGCTCGCGAAGCTCGAAGTCTTCGAGCGAAATGCATGCCAGGTGGCCACCCCGTTCGAGGGCTGTCTGCACCCGGCCGCGCAGCTCGACGCCAGCAGCCGTGCGCAACGCGAGCCGCCCCTGGGCATCGGTGTGGCGGGCGATGATGGCAGTGTCCAGGGCCGACAGGGGCGTGCCATCATCGAGAGTTCCAAGCGGCAACATGTAGCCTTGACTGCGAGGCAACTCATCGACGACGCGCTCGTTTTCGGCGATCGTGCACTCGCCGTCCAGCTCGACCAGGTAGGCGGCGTCTTGATGCACGTGCAGCGCCTTGACCCGACCGCATAGGGAGAGGCCGCAGTCGAGGGCGAGCGTGGCCAGCTCAGCGCTGGCTTCGGCGACTTGCAGGCCACCACGGCCACCCTGGCGCTGGCTGAGACCGCCGGCCACCTCCTCGAGCACGGCCTCGAGATGGGCGAAGTCCTCGGCCACGAAGAGCTGGGGTTGGGCGCGGGTGATGTTGTAGCTCACCTCGATGCAGTCCCTGCCCAGGCGGCGCTTTTCGACCTCGGGGCCGAGGCAGAAATGGCCCTCGCCGATGGAGGAAAGAAGTCCGGCGCCGTAGAGCCGGGGCCGCTCGAGACTGCCGACCAGGCCGTACTCCACCGTCCACCAGTAGAGGCGCGCCAATCGTGCCGCCTCGCTCGGCTCGGGACTCTTGCGTGCAAGCGCTGCGAAGGCCGCTTCGGCGCGGGCAATCGCCTCCGGGGTGCTGGCGGGATCCTCTTTGAGTTCCGACAGGTCGTAGATCGCGCGATACAACTTTCGGTCATACTCGCTGGCGAAGGCGCGGCGCCCCACGCGACCGATGCCGCGCAAAAAGCGCGCGTAGTCCGCATCGGCCAGGAAGGGCGCGTGACCGGCCGCCTCGTGGATGATGTCGGGGGCTGGCGTATACGTTAGATGCCCGCTGACACGGATGTCGGCGGCCACCGCCAGCACCGAAGCCGCCTGCATCGCCTGAAAAGCGCGCGGTGGAATGAAGCCATCGACGCATACCGCTGACCAACCCAGCTCCTGCAGCCGGGCATCCATCTCATCGATGCGCGCGATGCGATCGGGCGCGATGCCCACGGTCTCGAAGCCCGCAGCGTAGGCCCTATGTGCGGTGCGCAACAGGCGCGCGTGGGTCTGCATCACCACGAAGCGCCACACCGCCTGATCCTGCACGGTGTATTGGCTGTAGTCCTGTTCGACTACGAGATTGCGAAGATGGGGCGGGACAGAAGCCATGGACGCGCCTGGGGATCATTGTAGCGCGTGTGGTCGCTGGGGGCTTTCGGCGGGTTTGGGCCAGAGCAATAGGCGCGTTCGGGTGGGGTAGTGGGGTGGCGTGTAGGTGTTTCTCGGTTGCTTTGCAGTGAAGTCCTGGCCTCGTGCGGGTCGGGCGGTGCGTTCGGCTGCCGTACGGGTCAGACACCGCTCAAGCTGATGTCCGGAAAGGTGTCGCGCTCGCTGGTGGTGCCGTCAAAATCGACGCGGGCGTGGGCAGCTCGTCAAACCAACGGCGTTGGCGACAGGCCACCCCGCCCCCGTCTTCGATGGCCTCACTCGAGCCGCAGCGCCTCCATCGGCTGCGCGCGCACGGCCCGCAGCACCGGGACCAGGCTCGACAGCAGGCTCACCGCCAGCAGCACCGCCGAGACCGCCGCCAGCGTGGCCGGGCTCCTGGCGTCGACCCCGTAGAGCATCGTTTCGGTGATGCGCGATAGCAGCAGGGCCAGCAGCAGACCCAGGCCGATTCCGATCAGCGAAAGCCGCAGGGTCTTCTTCAACACCAGCGCCGCGATCTGACCGGGCTCGGCGCCCAGGGCCGCTCGAATGCCGAACTCACGCGTTCGTTGCGCCGTCGAGTAGGAGACCACGCCGTAGATGCCGACCGAGGCCAGGAGCAAAGCCAGCAGCCCGAGGATCATCATCACCTTGGCGAAAAAGTCGCCGCCCCACATGGTCGTGTTCTTGCGCGTGACCATGGTCTCGGTCTGCGCGAGCGAAAGCCGCGCGTCCAGGCCCTTGACCCGCTGTCGCAGCGCGCCCACCGATGCCAGCGGATCGCCGCCGCTGCGCAGGACGATGTCGACCCGCTGCACGGGCTGCTGCGCCAGCGGTTCGTACAGGCGAGGCCGCGCCGCCGGCGGCAGCAGACCGCGGACTTCGGTGATGCTGGATACCACGCCCACGATCTCGCGACTGCCGCCCGTCACTTTCATGGACGCCAGATCGCTCAGCTCGATGCGCTGTCCAATGGGATCGCGATCGGCGAAATAGGCATCCGCCAGCTCCTGGTTGATCACCACGACCGGCAGCGCGCCGTCGCGGTCGCTCGCCGCGAAGCCGCGCCCCTTGACGATACGCAGGCCGACGGTCTTGAAGTACTCGCTCGAGACGCCGCTCCAGTGGGCCCGCGGCGGCTGCTCGTCCTGGGCCTTTCGCCGGCCTTCGATCTGAAAGCTGCGCTCCGGTCCCCTCCAGCCCAACGGCGCGCTGCTGGTCAGGGCAGCCCGAGCGCCCTGGGGGAGCGTCGACAGCGCGTCTTCGAGCCGCCCATGGAAGCTACGCAGGGCCGGTGGCCCGTCGTAGCGCCCCTCGGGCAAAAGCAGCGTGGCGCTCAGGGCACCCTGGATGTCGAAGCCCAGGTCGGAGCGCGAGATCTTGACCAGCGACTGCATGAAGACCGATGCGGTCACCAGCAGCGACAGGGCCAGCGCGATCTGACCGGCCACCAGCGTCGAGCGCAGCCGCTGGCTGCCGCTGTCGGTGCCGCCGCGGACCCCGCCCTCTTTGAGGCTCTCGCTGAGATCGATGCGCGAGGCCTTCAGCGACGGCGACAGTCCGAAGAGCACCACGGTCAGCCCGCTCACAGCCGCGGCGAAGCCCGCCACGCGGTAGTCGAAACGGAAGAAGTGCTCCATGTAGGTGATGCTGTCGGGCACCAGCGAGAGCAGATAGTCCACAAACACCCGCGTCACCAACAGTGAAAGGGGAAAGGACAGCAGCGCGATCACCCCGCACTCGGTCAACAACAGCCGCATCAGGCGTCCGCGGCTGGCGCCCACCGCCGCGCGCGTGGCCATTTCCTTGTGGCGCGCGGCGGACCGGGCCAGCATCAGGTTGGCCAGGTTGCCGCAGATGATCAGCAGCACGAAGCCCGCCGCGCCCAGCAATAGCAGCGTGCCGCGCCGGCCCGCGTCGTCGATGACCAGGTCCTTGCTGGCGAGCAGCTCTAGCTTCAACTCGCCATCGGTCTTGGGGTAGCGCTCGCCGAGGCGACCGACGATGACGTCCATTTCGGCTTGGGCCTCTTGCATGGTCACGCCAGGCCGGAGGCGACCGATGATGCCGTAGCGATCGTCGTCGCGGGCTGCGGCGACGGCATCGAAAGCCAGCGGTCGCAGCACCTCGGTCGCCGGTCGCGGGAACCAGCGCGCATCGGCGAGGACGCCGACCACGGTGGCCCGTTCGCCGTTGAGCTCAAGCGCGCGGCCTACGATGGACGGGTCGGCCCCATAGCGCTCCCGCCATAGCCCCTCGCCGAGCATTATCACCGGTTCGGCGCCGGGGTGGCCTTCCGCCTCGGTAAAGCCGCGCCCCAGCAGCGGCTCGACGCCCATCAGGCCCAGCGACCCGACCGTCACCTTGGGGGCGTACACCATGCGCGCTTCTTCACGGTCGGTGAGATAGGCCTGGTCGAAGAAGGTGGCGAGCAGCCCTTCGAAGGACTTGGCCTGGGCGCCGAAGTCGCGGTACTGGGCCAGCGTCATGGCGCGGGCCTCACCCTCGCGCTTGTGCATGAGCCTGAAGCTGACGATCGACTCGGGCTCGCTCCAGGGCAAGCCGTAGAGCATGGTGCCGTTGACGATCGAGAAGATGGCGCTGGTGGCGCCGATCCCGATGGCCAGCGTCAGCACCGCCACCGCCGTGAAGGCGGGCGTTCTGCGCAGGGCCCGCAATCCGAAGAGGAAATCCGCGCGTAGCGTGTCCATGATTAGGCCTCGGCGGCTTGCTCGCGCAGCCGTCCATCGAAGAGGTGAACGCTGCGATCGGCGAACTCCCCGTAGCGGGGATCGTGGGTAACCATGCAGATGGTGGCGCCCTGCTGGTGCAGCTCGCCCAAAAGCTCCATCACGTGCTTGCCGTTGCTCGAGTCGAGGTTGCCGGTGGGCTCGTCGGCCAGCAGGATCAGCGGCCGGCCCACCACGGCCCGCGCCACGGCCACCCGCTGCTGCTGACCGCCGGATAACTGGCTCGGCATGTGACGGGCGCGGTGGGCCATCTCCACGCGCTCGAGGGCCTCCTTGACGCGCTGCTTGCGCTCGGCCCGGCCCACGCCCTGGTAGCTCAGGGGCAGCTCCACATTTTCCTCGACGCTCAACTCGCCGATCAGGTTGAAGCCCTGAAAAATGAAGCCGATGCGCTCGCGGCGCAGCCGGGCGCGGGCGCTCGCGCCCAGCGTTTCCACCGCCTGATCGGCCAGCAAATAGCGGCCCTCGCTGGGCTCGTCGAGCAGGCCAAGGATCGACAAAAGCGTCGACTTGCCGCAGCCCGAAGGCCCCTCGATGGCCACGAACTCGCCCTTGGTGATCGCCAGGTCCACCCCGGTCAGGGCGTGGGTTTCGACCTCGGCGGTGCGGAACTTGCGGCCGACCCCTTCGAGGCGAATGACTTCGTTCTTGGATTCGTTCATCGCTCCCTCCTTGAATCGGACGCTATTGCAGCTCGATTCGATCGGCGTTGTCCCACTGGGACATGTCCGAGAGGATCACGCGATCGCCCTCGGCAAGACCTGAGATCACCTGCACCGTGCTGACCGAGCTGGGCCCCAGCTCGACGCTGACGCGGTGGGCAAAGCGGCCGTCGGCGCCGAGCTTGAATAGGCTGACGCTTCCGGGGCCGCCACCGAGCGCCGGCTTTTCGACGCGAAGCACGTCATCGAGGCGATCGAGCTCGATGCGACCGTCTACGCTGAGGTCGAGCTTGGCGTCGGGCGGCAGCGGCTCCTCGATGGCCACATCGACGCTCACGTTGCCGCCTTCGACCGCCGGATCGATGTGCACCACGCGCCCGCGCACGCGCTGGCCCAGTAGCTCGATGCTGGCGGCCTGACCCACCACCACGCCCGCGGCGCGCGACTCGGGAATCCGCAGCTCGGCGCGCAGGCGCTTGGGATCGACGACCTTGGCCAGGCGGGCGCCGATGGCGACCTGCTCGCCGACCTCGAGCGGCAGCTCCTGCACGAGGCCAGCGGCACCGGCGCGCACGCTGAGCGCCGCGACCTGGTGTTCGCGCAGCACCTGTTGGGCGCGCAGCCGCTCGACCTGTGCCTTTTGTGCGGCCTTGCGCGCGCGGCTGGCCGAGTCCAGCACCTTTTCGTGCTCGCGCTCGAGTTCGAGCGTGACCGCCAGTGATTCGGCCCGCTCGCGCGTCTCGGCCAGCTCCAGCGGCGCCACCATATCGCGGCTGGCGAGCATCTCCTTGGCGCCGGCCAGGCGCGTGGCCTCGCGGTGGCGCATGGCGACGTCGTGGACCTTGCCGCGCTGCTCGATCGCCTGGATCGCGAGCGTGGCCTTTAGATCCAGCAGTTGCGCTTCGGCGCCCTTGACCTCGCCGGCGATCTCCAGGGCCTTGAGTTCGAGCTCGGGGTTGGCCAGCTCCAGCAGCGCCGTACCGGCGTCGACCTCGGCACCCGGCTTGACGTGGATGACCTCCACGGTGCCGGCGGCGGCGGCGCTGATGACGCGCACGGCCTCCGGCACCAGGCGCCCAGGGCCGCTGACCTCGCGTACCAGCGCCCCGCGCTGCACCCGGCCGATCCAGACCGAAGCCTTGGGCACCACCGGCGCTGCGCGCTCGAGCCGCGCGAGGCCGAGGCTGGCGCCGCCCAGGGCGATCGCCACAAGCCCCCACAGGGCGTAGACACGCCCCTTGCTCCGCTGCTCGATCGCCACATCCATTCCCACGGCGCTGCTCCCGACCCTATTTTCGCTCCCCGCGCAGGCTCGTGGTCAAGCGCAGTAGCCCCCGACCCGGCTCCCAGCTGCCGGAGCCCGAGAACTCCAACTCCCAAAAACCTCGCGCGACGAAACGCAGCTGCTGTAGCACAGCGACCGGGGTGCGCCACAGAAATCATCGCCCGGCACATGGTCGATTTCTGTTGGCGATCCCCTGGCGGTGCGGAATCGAGCGTTTCGATCACCGCGGCCCTGGATCTGGCAGTCGCGATCTGCGTCAAACGTCCCTGCGTCAAACGTCCCTGGCAGCTTCGCGACGCAGCGCGCTGGCAAACGTCCCTGCGCTGGCAAACGTCCCTGGCAGCTTCGCGACGCAGCACGCTGGCAAACGTCCCTGGCAGCTTCGCGACGGCGTCAAAAGTCCCCGCGCCGTCAAACGTCCCTGGCAGCTTCGCGACGCAGCGCGCTGGCAAACGTCCCTGGCAGCTTCGCCCAGCCGCAACGGCTCCCAGAAGACCTGCGGGTCGCTGGCACCGGGCGCGTGCTTCGCGACGGTGCGCCGGGCCGCGGTCGAACGCGCCCTGCCAACGCCGGCTGCGGTGCGCCGGCCGGGGCCGGCGGTGTAGACTTTCGGTCGTGGATCCGGGAAGTCTTATCGCGGGTCGCTACCGCGTTCTGAGGCATGCCCAAAGCGGAGGTGAAGGCGACCTCTTCCAGTGCGAGGATCTCGAGCGAGCTCGAACGGTGGCGCTCAAGCTGTCGGTGGATGCCGAGCGAGACGTGTCGAGGGAGGGACCGCTTTTGGCGCGCTGCCGTGGCGCCCATGTGGTCGAGTACGTCGACCACGGTCTGACGCGCGAAGGCCAGCCCTTTCTGGCGCTGGAGTGGATCAACGGGCCCGATCTCGAGGCACGCCTGCGTCAGGCTCCGCTCTCCGTGCAGGACACGGTGGCGGTTGGCAAGAGCGTGGCTGCGGCTCTAGTGACCGTACACGGGGCTTGCATCACCCACCGCGACGTCAAACCCGGCAATATCCTTTTGCCCGACGGGGATTGCTCCCGGGCCAAGCTCGGTGACCTTGGTATGGCGTGCGTGCACGATGCGGGCGCTGCGTACGTCGGCTGCTCCCAATCACAGGCGGCTCTCGGCAGCCCACACTACACGGCTCCCGAGCAGGCTCGGGCAGCGCTCTCGCCCGGCTACGGCGACGTTGCCGCGGGTAGGCAGCCGGCGGTCGATCTCTACGCCCTGGGGGCGACGCTCTTCGCCTGCCTCACGGGGCATCCCCCGCACGAAGCGGCCCACGTTATGGGGCTGCTCGCGAAGCTGATGCTCGAAGCTCCACCGCGGCTTGCGGAGATGCGCAGCGATGTCCCGGCAGAACTCGACGCCTTGATCTCTTCATTGCTGGCGAAGCAACCCGCGCGGCGGCCCGCATCGGCCGCTGTCGTGATGCAAGCGCTGCAAGCCCTCGCGCTGGAAGCCGGCCCCACGGCAGCCCGCGACCGCAGCCACGAGCTACGGGAGCGAAGGCTGGCGACGATGCTGCTGTGGCAGCAGCGGGGTGAGGGACAACAGGCCGTCGATGCCACGGTGACCCGCCACGGAGGCACGCTGCAGCGCCTGGGCTCGGACACCAGGGCCGCGCGTTTTGGCGGCACCGACACCAGCCCCGCCGCCGTGCTTCGCGCGGCGCACTGTGCCAACCAGCTGGCCGAGCTGTTGCCGGACTCGCGGCCTGTGCTGGCGACGGGATACGGGGAATTCACCGAGGCCTCGCTGGCCGGCGATGTCATCGATTGCGCCATCGAAATGCACCTGGGGCGAGCCGAGGACGACCGCGCCGTGCTCGTCGACGACTCGACCGCGGGCCTGGTGGCCGGTCGCTTCCCGTGCCAACCCCGTGGGCCCAAGCTCTTCGCCCTCAGCGGCGCGTCCGAGCAGCGAGGCGAGGGTCTGCCGATGGCGACAGCGGCGACAGCCCGAGGCTGCTTCGGCAGAAAGCGCGAGCTGAGGTCGATCGCCGAGCACTTCGAACTCTGCTGCAGGCAGCAACAGCGGCGCATCATGGTCGTGACCGGGGCTCCGGGCCAGGGCAAGACCCTCCTTTGCGAGCACGCCCTCGCCCACATCCAGCATGAGCAGCGTGACCAGGAGCCCGCCCGGGTGCTGCTCGCACGCGGGCAACCCGACCGGGCCGATGCCCGCTTTGCCCTGCTGTCGCAGCTGCTCTCCAGCGCCATGCAGCTGACGCTCGACCGGGACGGGGCCCAGCGGCGAGCGGACATCCTGCGCTTTGCAGCACAGCACTTCGCCGACTTCGAGCCCTCACGCCGCATGCAGCTGGCGGTCTTTTTGGGTGAGATCCTCGGGGCGCCTTTTCCCGAAGACACCCTTCCGATCCTGAAGGAAGTTCGGCGCGACCCGCAGGCGATGTTCGCACAGATGCAGGATGCCTTCGAGCAGACCCTCGCACAGCTCGACCGCGAGCGACCGCTCTTGCTCATGCTCGATGACCTGCAGTGGGCAGACTCGTCGAGTTTGCGCTTTATCGAGGGCGCGCTGCGCAACCTGACCAAGCGGGCGATCTTTGTACTCGCCACCCTCCGTCCCGAGGGCATTCGGTCGCTTCCCGAGAGCTGGACCGAGCCCATGCTCGCGCGCCTCGAGCTGCGGCCGCTGTCGCGGCGTGCCTGCCGTCAGTTGATCGCAGAGGCGTCCCCTTTGCACCTCGATGACCGGCGCACCCAGCAGGTCATCGACCTCAGCGCCGGCAATCCGCTCTACCTGCTCGAGTTCCTTCGCTTCCTGGAGCAGGGTGGGCAGCCGGATGCGGTGCCCGGTTCAGTGCTCGCTCTGGTGGGAGCGCGTCTCTCGGGCCGCGCGGACCGTGAACGCCAGCTGCTGCGCGTCGCCAGCGTGCTTGGAGAGCGCTTCTGGGTGGGGGCGCTGGCAGAGCTGCTCGATTGGCCGCACGCCGAGGTGTGGACGACGCTCGATCCACTGGCCGACGCCGAGTTGATCGAGCGGCGAGCGAACTGCCGCTTCGAAGGCGAAGTGGAATACGGTTTCGCGCACTCGCTGGTCAGGGAAGCGGCGCACGCCACCTTGCTCGAGTCCGACGCGCCCCTTTTGCACCTTGGCACGGCCCGATGGCTGGAAGTGCACGGAGAGTCCGATGCCGCGGTTCTGGCCGAGCATTTTCGGCTGGGTGGGTTCAACTCGGGAGCGAGCCTCTGGTACGGGCGAGCGGCTGAACAAGCACTGCTGGCCAACGACCTTGCGGGCGTGTTGCGCCACGCGGACGGCGCCCTGGGCTGCGGTGCCAGGGGCGAAAATGCCGGACGCCTTGAGGGCCTCAAGGGTGAGGCGCTCAACTGGAAGGGTGAACACGAGCGCGCCTTCCACTGTGCCCAGCGGGCCACGGCACTGCTGGCCCCCGGTTCGGACTACTGGGCCGAGGCGATTCGTCAAAGGGTGTGGGCGGCGACCTACTCCGAGCGCTTCTCGGACGTGGTGCTGCAATGCGAGCAGCTGCTGCAGCACGCGGGTTCGAGCCCCTCGGAGAGCTTCGTCGTCGCGGCAGCGCACTCGGTAGGTCCCTTGAACTTCCTGGCTCTCGGAAAAGAGGGGCGACTGCGCAGTGCCGTGCAGCGGTGGGCGCCCATGCATCCGCAAAGCCATCTGGTGCAGGGGGCAACTGGCTTCATGATTGGATTGACGGAAACGCACGTCGAGACCCGGGTGGCGGCCATGCAGCGCGCCGCCGCCCACTACCTGGTGGTGGGCAACCACAAAATGCTCAGCTTCTGTGAGCTCAATCTCTTCGAACTGCTGCTCCACATCGGACAGTACGAGCGAGCCATCCGCAACTGGGAGCGAGCTTGCGAACGAGGCCGCAGGGCTGGCAGCGACTCCGAGAACCACTATCCCTCCGACCTCGCCCTCGCCGCCTGGCGCAGCGGCAGAACGGTCGACCTGGAGGACATCGAGCGGCGGATCATGTCGAGCGACCTTGCCGGTTGGGTGCGCCGCTATCACACCCTGCGCCTTGCGCAGCTCGCCCTCGAGCAGGGCAATTGCGAGGCAGTGCTTCGGCTTTGCGCGACGGCGAGCGCCGACGAGGCGAACTCGACACCGGCTCAATCCGAGGCGACGACTGGTGCGGGCCTGCCCCGGGGCCTGCCCACGGTGGCCCTGGCGATCAAAGCCCGCGTCCTGCTTTTGCAGGGCCGGGTGCAGCAGGGCCTGGAGGCCGCAGAGCGGGCATTCGCCGATCGGCATGCCTGTGAAACCGCCGACCTGCGGGACTTTCTGCCCGGCATCCGCCTGGCCCACGCGATGGCGCTGCGAGCTGCCGGGCGCGTTCGAGAGGCGCGCGACCACATCGGCCGGGCGCGCGAGGTCCTGCTCGAAGAAGCTGCGTCATTTTCGAGGCCCGAGTTCGTACAGAGCTTTCTCCATGCCATTGCCGACCATCACCTGACGCTGCAGCTCTTCGACGAGTGGAGCCAGTCGCCCACCGCAGACCACGGACAGGGCACAGGCGCAGGCCAGGTCTCGTCGCACGCGAGTTCGGAGCTTGCGCCCGGGGATGTGAACGGGGAATAGTCGCGCGATGCCGCCCCCGCGTCGGGCACCATCGCGCAAGAAGGCCGGTCCCCATGCTTCACGCGTGGGGCGTCCACCGGGGAAGTCGAGCGCACAGACACGCGCGGAGATCCTCGCGGGCGCCCGTCGACAGTTCGAGCGCGTGGGCTACGAGCGCGCGACCAATCGCGCCATCGCCGCCGAGGCCGGCGTCACGGCGGCGGCCATCTACCAGTACTTCAGCTCCAAGGGCGAGCTCTACGCCGCGGTGGTCCACGAAACGCTCGAGGAGCTGATGCCGCGGCTGCGAGCGGTGGCCGAGGCGGCGCCCTCGGCGCGCGCGGCGCTGTCGGCGATGCTGCGCGAGGCCCTGGACAACGAGCGACGGCGCAGCTCCATGCGCTTCCTGATCGCGGTGCCGATGGAGATGCAGCGCGACCCCGAGGTGGCCGAAGCCCTGGTCGCGCAGCCGGGGAGGTTTTTCGATCTGGTGGTGGAGATCGTGACCCGCGGCGCGCGCAACGGCGAAATCGAGCGCGCCAAGACCGAGCGGGTCATCGGGCTGTACGTGGCGGCCCTGATGGGTCTGGCCGCCCAGGGGGCGGTGGTGCCAGCCGACCACGCGGAGGCCGCGCTCAAGGGCTTCATCGAGCTGCTCGAGGGCACGCTCTTCGACCCGATCAAGTAGTACTCGATGGCTGGCCACTTGACGGCACATCGCCGCACATTTATTAATTGATTGATTAGTTATTTATGGCGCCGACGTACCGACGCGCCGACGAGGTCGCCCATGTCATCGCCCTGTTCCCCTCTCCTGATGGTTGCCGCGCTGCAGGCTGTGGGTCTCGCAGGCGCAGTCGGCTGTTCGACTGCTCCCAGCTCCCCGACGGACGCCATCGAGGTCGGAATGCCCGCCACCGGGGCGCAGCCATCGGTCGCTGGGGAAGGCCCAAACGCCGGCGGGTCGCCTGCGACCTCGGCGACCGGTGGCGGCGATCGGAGCGCGGCCGACGCGACAGGTGCCGCCGGCACAGCCGCGGTCGACGACCCGGCCGTGGATGCGACCATGGGCGAGGATTTGGTCTCGCCAGCGGCGGCCGACGCAACCGCCGACGAAAGCGCGGCCGCTGACGCAGAGCTCCCGCGCCCGCCATGCCTGCAGAACGGTAACCAGGTCGTGCTGATCGGCGACTCCTACATCAACTGGGTCAGCCACACCTTCCCGGCCGACCTCAACCGCGAGGCGGGCCAGACCTTCCGCATGTACGCCGTGGGCGGCTACTCCATGGGCAGCGGCGGCATCGGTCCGATCCCACCCCAGATCGACCAGGCCATTGCAGACGATCCCGACATCACCACCATCGTGATGACCGGTGGCGGCAACGACATCCTCGTGCCCGACACGCTGCAGTTCCCGCAGGGGGGTGACTGCAAGATGACCGAAACGGCGCCGATGATCGCCGACTGCCGCGCCATCGTGGACCTGGCGCTTGCGGCCGCCGACGACATGATGGGACGGGTCGAGACGCTCGACAACAAGATCACGCACGTCGTCTACTTCTTCTATCCCAACGTCCCACAACCTACAGTTGTCGGCGGAACCGCTCCCAACGCGATTCTCGACTACGCCGCCCCGCTGGTGCAGGAGTTCTGCGACGGAACGTTTGAACGCTCCGGCGGCAAGATCCAGTGCCACTTCGTCGATCTGCGCCCCGTGTTCGAGGGCCATCCCGAGTACTTCGCGCCCACCGACATCCATCCCAACCTCGCCGGCTCGGCAGCCATGGCCGAAGCGATCTGGCAGAAGATGCAGCAGCAGTGCCTGGCGCAGCCGGCCTCGAGCGGCTGCTGCGAACCCTGAGCGCGCGGAACTGCCGTGCTCGGCGACGGGCTTGGGACGGGGACCTACGAGGCGCACAGCTGTTCGGGCGGCGACCCGGGCGGAAGGTGCCAGGGACGTTTCGGGCGGCAGCTGTTCGGGCGGCGACCCGGGCGGAAGGTGCCAGGGACGTTTCGGGCGGCAACCCGGGCGGAAGGTGCCGGGGACGTTTCGGGCGGCGCCACGGCCAGGCCGGCTGCAGCGGCCGGCCTGGCCGTGGCGCCGCCCCAACATCGTTGTGTCAGGAACGCTGTCCGGCGGTAGATGCCGCCTGCTTCCGGCGATGCCGGGCCGAATGGGTCGGATGCAGGTGTGCTGGGCGGAGGGCGTTCGTTGTCGCCACCAACCGGCAGTCGGTTGCTCGCTGGTCGTCAGGCGTGGGCGACGGCGCTCTGCGGCTCGAGCGACGGTGGTGGCGCCGCTCGGACGATAGGCGGTGGGTAGGTGCCTTCCGGGAATTTCACCGTCGGGTCGCCCGCGAGATAACGCTCAGAGCGGTCGTCATAGACGCCGTACAGGTTGCTCATGTCTTCGAAGTGCTTCTGCCGGTTGTCGCGGCTTCCGAAGCAGTAGGGCCGGCGCCTGGACGCAGGATCTCTCGGCCGGTGCTCAAAGTTGGCGCGGAGGATTGCCTCGAGACCGGCGAAGCCGCTGTTGTTGGAAGATCGTCGCGATGCCCCCGTGGGCGTCTTGTTGGCGCCCTCCACTTCTTCGCGCATCACCGCTTCGATCCAGGTGCGTACATCGCGCGCGTAGGCCTGCGGATCCCGGCCCTCGCATCCGGGCAGCGGCGACAGCTCCAACGTGGCAGTGGTAAAGAAGTCGTCGAAGCGCTCCTTCTTCGCACCGTCTTCGCGCCAGGCTTCGTAGTCGAAGTATTCGAACTCGAGTTCTTGACTGTCTTGCAATCCGAAACAGAGGTTGAGCCCGGGCCACTCCTCGGGGTCCTGCAACAGCTTGGCCTTCTTGGGGTTGCCCACGGTGTAGCCCACGCGGTTTTCGGCAGCGGTATCATCGAGGATGGGCTGGGCGTCGTAACGCCGGCCCCACAGCGGACCTCGACGACCAGTGAGGAAGTTGATGGCCCTCGCGGTGACAGACTTGAAGTCGCGCATGAAGAGCGAGAGGTTCTTTCGCGGCGTCGAGACGACCATGTGAATGTGATTGCTCAACGAGATGAAGGCGTAGATCTTGACGCCGTGTTTGCGCTGGGCCCGGGCGAGGGCTGAACCGACCAGCCCCTTGGCGAAGCGCTGTAGCTGGGCGCCGGTGAATTTGGGGGAATGGGGGCCGGACCGGGCGTTGGCGCGTTCGGCCAGGCGATCGAAATGCTTGAGGTTCTGTCGGTCCAGGGCCTTGAGCACGCGACGGGCCTTGCCGTTGAGTGGCTGAGCAGCGCAGGTGAGCAGGGGATGTAGCCAGAAGCGGTCCTCGACGGTGCGATTGGTGACGAAGATGAGAACGTCGTCGCGCTCGACGCGCAGGGGGCGCGAGCGGCGCTTGGGCTTGGCGGTACCGGTGGCGGCGGGGGGCTGTTGTGTGGCGCTCATGCCTCTTTCATCGGCCAGCGCCCGCGCCGGTTTCGGGAATTCGTCAGCGGCCCCCAAAAAATGTCCCTGGCACGTTTCAGCGGCAGAGCCCCCGAAAAATGTCCCTGGCACGTTTCAGCGCGGCACGTTTCAGCGCGTCTCAGCGGCAGGGCCCCCGAAAAATGTCCCTGGCACGTTTCAGTAGCCGCTCGTGCACCCCGATCGCGTTGCCTTGCGCCCGGGCCCCCGTCACCGGGCGATTTTCGATGAGCTGTGTCGGGCAGCGCGCGTGATCGGTACGCTTGTCGCCGACGCCTGGCACGCCGTCGCCGGCCCTCACATACGCCGCCAGCCCATCACCACCGATGGAGACTTCGCACGCTTCCCCACGTTGCGCTGGCGTCGTCCGCGGTCTTGGTATACACGGCGGCCCGCGCATGCCGACAGACAGTCTCGAAGTCAGTCCTGGACCCACGGAGCGCACCGTGCGCACGGCAGCGGGCGAGGTGCTGGCAGTGCCCGATGGCTGGGTGTTGGTGCCTCCTGGCGACGCCGCGCTCACGCGCCGGCTCAAGCAGACCTGTCCGACGTTTGCCGTGCGAGAGAAACGCGGGCGCAAGATGTTTTCGCGGGGCGTTTGGGCTCCCGCGCACGCCGTCGATGCGATCACCGCGACGCTCGAGGCCGAACGGGCTGAACCCGCCTACGCGCGCAAGCTCGAAGCCGGCCGCGCCCGCCGCGCCGAGCAGCAGCAGCGCTACGCAGAGCGATTCGAGGCCGCCGTGCTCGACTTTCTCGCCTTTGCTCCAAACCACCAAACGCTGGCGCGGGTCCTTGCCAACGCCATCACCGAGCACGCCATTCCCGTCGGCAGCGGTACCGTCGCGCGCACTGAGCGCATTGCCCTCGAGCGCCGCGCCGAGGCCGCCACCATCGCCTGGCTACGCCATCAGACCACCGGATATGACGACATGCGCATCCCGCGCGTCAAGGGAATGCGGCGGGAGGTGCGCCGCTTGCTCGCCGAGCGTTCGCGCACGCTGCTCGAAGGCTACCGGCGCGGCCTTGCCGTGTCGCCGGAACGCTGCCCCTTGCGGGCTGCGCTCGATCCCTTCTGTTGATGCTTGGGCGCCGCCGCAGAATAAACACTACGTTTCGCCGCCCATACGGGCACGCTCGCGGCCTACGTCCTCGGAAAGTTCCTCAAAATAGCGGCGCTATTGCTGCGGATTTTCCTCCGGGCGCACTCGCGATTCGCACTCCGTCCGAGCGGCGGAATGTAGCGTTTGTTCTACGGCGGTGCCCTATCGGCGCCTGCGGATCAGCACTTCCTGCGTCACCGTCGCCACGTGTTGGCCGCTTTCGCTGAAGACCTGGGCGGTGGCCAGGCCGTGGCTGCCGACCAGGGTTTGGCAGTGGACGTCGTGCAGCATCCAGCGGTCGGCGCGTGCCGGGTGGTGAAACCAGATGGCGTGGTCGAGGCTGGTCAGCCACAGGCCGTCGCCGTCTTTTCGCCGGGCTTCGGGGTGGCGCAGGCGCACGGCATCGCACGGGAAGTCGTCGGAGAAATAGGCCAGGGCACAGGCGTGGTCGATGGGGTCGTCGCCGAACGGTTCGCGGGTGCGGAACCAGGCGGTGCGACGGCCCTGGGGGTCGCTTAGCGCATCGCGGCGCTGCATCAGCTCGAGAAAGCCGGCTTCATCGGCGATGGTGTCGGGCGCCGGGACTTTGGGCATGGGGTGGCGCTGCAGGTCGTCGTCGCCTTCGGGGGCACTGAAGGAGCAGCTCATGTTCAGGATGGCGCCGGCCGACTGGCGCGCCACCACGCGCCGGGTGGTGAAACTGCGGCCGTCGCGGATGCGGTCGACCTCGAAGCGAACGGGGGCGTCGTCGTGGCCGCGCCGGATGAAGTAGGCATGGAGCGAGTGGACCCGGTGGCTCGGGTCGACGCTGTGGCCGGCAGCGCGCAGGGCCTGGGCCACGATCTGCCCGCCGTAGAGCCCGCCCCAGGGGTAGCGTGGGCCGACGCCTATGAAGGTGTCGGGGCCGTGGTTTTCGAGTTGCATCAGGTCGGCGAATTGCACGGGCTCATGTTTCCTTCTTCTGGAGGGGCGCCGCAAGCCCGCTTGATGTAGGCTGCCGCCGGTACCGAGGGTGGCTTTTGGAGATTTGCGATGCGTTGGATGGTGATTTTTACGATGGCCTGTGCCGCGATGGTGCTCGGCGGCTCGGACGCCCATGCCCACTTGAGCCTGGAGCAGGCGGGTAGCTACAGCTCGCGTCACGGCGATTCGCAGCTCAAGGCCGGTCCCTGCGGCGTGGCGGGCAGCACGCGCGGGACCAATGTGCACACGTTTCAGGCCGGTGAGACGATCACGATTTCGGTGGTCGAGTTCATCCCGCATCCGGGTTACTTCCGTATCGCCTTCGATCAGGACGGCGACGACGACTTTCTGCCGCCCCAGAGCATCGAGCCCATCGGGCGTGAATGCATGGCCGCCGAGGGCGATCGTTGCGGCACTTCGGACTTCTACAACAACGAGACGGTGCTGCTGGACAACCTCGAGCCCCACGGCGCCGGCGAGGGCGTCAAGACCTACAGCTGGGAAGTCACGCTGCCGGACGTGGAGTGCGACGGCTGCACGCTGCAGGTGATCCAGCTGATGATGGACAAGCCGCCCTATGATCCCAACGAGACTTCGATTTTTGGCGGCGACATCTATTATCAGTGTATCGACGTGGTGCTCGAACGCAGCGCCGATGCAGCGACGGCCGGTGCGGGCGGGACCGCGGGCGCGGCAGCGACCGCCGGCAGCGGTGGTGATGGGGCTGCCGCTGGCGCGGGCGGTGCGGTCGATATGTCGGCCAATTCGGGCGCCGGCGGGGTTGGTGGTGCCGGCGCCGGGGTGGCGACGCCGGCCGAGGGCGGCGGTGGCGCTGCTGGCATGGAGACCGGGCTGGCCGCTGGCGGCGCTGCTGGCGATGGGACTTCCGGCGCCGATGCTTCTGGCGGAGACGGCGGCGGCTGCCGCGCCAGCTCGGGACCGCCGAGCGGCGGCGCTGCTGCCTACATGGCGCTGGCGCTGTGGCTGACAAGGCGTCGCCGCAGCGTGCGGCGCAGCTGAGCGAGCGCCCGCTGCCGCATTCCATGCCCGCCGTGGACGCTCCCAGCCGAGCCGCCGACGAGACAGCACGCTTCCGGCGATTGCTCACAAGCGCTCCCTGGACCGCGGCGCCCATCTGCGAAGTGGGGCGCGCGGTGCTGACGCCCGCGCTGGGCGGCGTCGCGGTGCTGCCCTGGCGCGCCGAGGCCCTGGCCGCTGGCGCCCAGGGTCTCGAGGTGGCGCCCGATCTGGACGCGCTGTCTGTGCCGCTCGCGGGCTTCGAGCAGGCGCTGGTGCACGCTGACAAGAGCCGCGAGGCGACGCTTTGCCAGCTTGCCTGGCTGTGGAATCGGCTATCCCCTGGCGCGCACCTGGGGCTGTGCGGGGGCAATGAGCTGGGCATCCGCACCACCGCCGAGCGCGCCGCGGCGCTGCTGGGCGCGATGCCCGAACTCGAGCGCGTCAAAGCCAAAGCGCGCCTGGTTCGCTTCGTGCGCGGCGATCAGGGCCTCGCCGCGCACCAAGCGGCTGCGTCCTTTGAGGGGCCGAGCGTGGGCGGCGCAGCAGGTGGACGCTTTCGCTCGCTGCCGGGCACTTTCGCCGCAGGGCGCCTCGATGCAGGCTCCGCCCTGCTGTGGCGCACGGTCGAGCGCCGTGTCGCCGAAGCTGTGCGTCCAACGCCCGGCTGTGTCCTCGACCTGGCCTGCGGCGTTGGGGTGCTGGGGCTTTCGGCGCTTCTGCGCTGGCCCCGAGCGCGCGCGGAGTTCTACGACGCCGATGCGCGGGCGGTGCGGCTCTGTCGCGAAAATGCTGAACACCTCGGCTGCGCCGGGCGCGCCCGGGTGCACTGGTGGGACGCACAGCTGGAGCCCTTGCCGCAGCCCCCGTCCGCAGCCGCCACGCTGGTGTTGATCAACCCTCCGTTTCATCGCGGCAAGGCGCGCGACCTCGGTGCGGCCGAGGCCATCTTCGAGCGACTCGGGTCGCTGATAGGGGCCGGCGCCGAGGCGTTCATCGTGGCCAACTACAAGTTGCCATACGAAGCGCCCCTCGCACGCCTGGGCAAGCTGCAGACACTGGCGAGCGAAGACGGCTTCAAGGTACTGCACGTTGCACCCGAATAAATGGCTGAAAGCCGGGGAACGCCCGCGTTACCACGAAGCTCGCAAGCAGCATCCAGAGCGGGTAGCTCGGTCGCGCGCAATCCGGGGCTTGCCGTCGCGGGACGGCGCTTGAGCTGCCAGAGCGAAAGAATAACCAGGGAGTAAAATGCCGAAAGTGTGGCGCCGGTCGCATTCGCCAGCGTCAGAGACCGCAGGCCGATGGTCCGACGCAGGCCCGGGGGCGGCGATTGCGGCGTCATACCCTCCAAGTAAGGGCCCACAGGCCCGCTGCGATCAAGCGGCGTGGCGGGCGCTCTTGCGGGCCTGTTTGTCGCGGTAGAGTTCGGCGTCGGCGCGGTCGAAGAGGGCGTTGGGGTCGGCGCCGGGCTCGTCGCAGGCGGCCACGCCGACGCTGACGCGGGGGCGGCCGTGGAGGGTGTCGACGCGCTCGATGGCCTCGCGCATGCGGCGGGCCAGCTGGCGGGCGCCGGCGCCGCCGGTGGCCGGCAGGATGACGGCGAATTCATCGCCGCCAATGCGGGCCACCAAATCGCTGGAGCGGGCGGTGGTCGCGGCGGCTTCGGCCACGGCGCCGATCACGGTGTCGCCGGCGCTGTGGCCCAAGCTGTCGTTGATGGCCTTGAGTCCGTCGAGGTCGATGAGCATGAGCGCGAAGCCCTCCCCGGTGCGGTCATGGCGGGCCTGTTCCCGGCTCAGGGTGTCCTGGAAGGCGCGGCGGTTGGCCACACCCGTGAGCGGGTCTCGGTTGGCCAGGCTGCGCAGACGGCTGAGTTCTTCGTTGCGTCGGGCCAGGCAGCGCAACAGCGGCAGATAACTCTCCACCTCCGCGCCCAGGCTGCTTTCGGCCAGCGCCAGGGCGCGCATGGACTCGCTGGGACAGGAAGCGCTGGCCAGTTCGGTGAGGATGGTAACGGCGATTTCGAGGTTCATTTTGCAACAGCTCCCACCCTCGAAGGTCGACACAAGACCCGCCAAACTTGAGGGACGGCGTGGGTGCCGCGGTGATCGGCTATGCTGCGGCCATGGAGCTGCAGAAGACCATTTCCCCCATCGATGGCCGGGTTGTCGTCGAGCGCGAGTTGGCCAGGGACGCCCAGATCGAGGCCGCCCTGGAGGCCGGTGTCGCCGCCCAGCGAGCCTGGGCCCGGACCACCCTGGACGAGCGCGTCGGGTTGTGCGGGCGCCTGGTGGAGTATTTCGAAGCCCACGCCCAGGAAATCGCCGAGGAGATCACGCTGCAGATGGGCCGCCCCATCGCCCACAGCCCCGGCGAGATCCGCGGCCTGGCCCAGCGCGCCCGCCACATGATCGCGATCGCCGAAAGCGCCCTGGCCGACCTGGAGCAGGAGCCGCTTGCGGGTTTTCGGCGTTTCATCCGGCCGGTGCCGCTGGGGCTGGTCTTCACGGTGGCGCCCTGGAACTACCCGCTTTTGACCTCGGTGAACTCGATCGTGCCGGCCTTGATGGCGGGCAACGCGGTCCTGCTCAAGCACTCGGCTCAGACGCCGCTATGCGCCGAGCGCTACAGCGCCGCCGCCGAGGCCGCCGGTTTCCCCCCGGGGCTCCTGTCGCACCTGCACTGCAGCCACGGCGACGTGGCGCGCATCATCGGAGACCGGCGCGTGGACTTCGTGGCCTTCACCGGCTCGGTCGAAGGCGGCCATGCGGTGGTGGAGGCAGCCGCAGCGCGCTTCATCGGCACCGGCCTCGAACTCGGTGGCAAGGATCCGGCCTACGTGCGCCCCGACGCCGACCTCGACGACGCCATCGAAAACCTCGTCGACGGCGCGTTTTTCAACGCTGGCCAGAGCTGCTGTGGCATCGAGCGCATCTACGTGCATCGCGATGTCTACGATCGCTTCGTGGAGGGCTTCGAGGACTTGACTTCACGTTATGTTCTCGGCGACCCACGCGAGGCCGAGACCACGCTGGGGCCCATGGTGCGCACTGCCGCGGCCGACTTCGTGCGCGGGCAGCTGCGCGAGGCGCTCGATGCCGGTGCCCGGACGCTCATCGACGAGCGCCGTTTCGCGCGCGCTCAGGAGGGCACGGCGTACCTTGCGCCCCAGGTGCTGGTGGACGTCGACCACAGCATGTCCGTGATGCGCGAAGAGAGCTTCGGCCCGGTGGTTGGGTTGATGGCGGTCGACGACGACGAAGAGGCGTTATCGCTGATGAACGACAGCGACTACGGCCTGACCGCCTCGGTGTGGACGCGGGACGAGGCGCGCGCCATCGAGCTGGGGGACCGCCTCGAGACCGGCACCTGCTTCATGAACCGTTGCGACGTGCTCGACCCGGCGCTCAGCTGGGTGGGCGTGAAGGACTCGGGCCGCGGCTGCACGCTGTCGAGCTTGGGCTATCAGTGGCTGACGAGGCCCAAGTCGTTTCATCTGCGGCGGCGCTAGACCCTAAACAAGCGCATGTGGAGGATGAGCTGCGCAAAGATGTTGTGAATCAGGGGGTTGCGAAAAGCGCAGGCGCACCAGGAGGAGCGTTGAGCATTTTCGCGAGCGCCTGAACGCAAGAGATTTGTGGAGATCGCCTGCAACACTCGCTTGCTTAGGCGCTAGACCGAAACCTCCAGCAGTACCTTCAGCACCCCCGGCTCAGCCGCGCGCGCCAGGGCCTCGGGGGCTTGGGCGAGGGGGAAGACCGCGTCGATCATGGGGTCGGGGTTGATGGCGTTGGAGCTGAGGGCTGCGATGGCCGGCTCGAAGGGGCCACAGCGCGAGCCGACGATGGATAGCTCGTCGATTACGATGGGGGCGGCATCGAGTTCGAGCTTGGCGTGGTAGGTGCTTTTGAGCACCAGTGTGCCGCGCGGTCGGGTCAGCCCCAGGGCGCGCTGCAAGCCGCTAGGGCTGCCGGTGGCCTCGATCACGCAATCGAAGCTCTTGGGCGATAGCGTCTCCGGCTCGGCGACCCGGGCGCCGAAGCGTTCCGCCAGCTCGAGCTTCTTCGGGTGGCGGCCAATCACATGCGGCTTGCAACCTGTGGTCAAAATCACCTGGGCGATCAGAAGGCCCAGCTTGCCATCGCCGAGCACGGCCACGCGATGCTCGGGGCCGATGGCCACCTGCTCCAGGATCTCGTAGGCGGCGGCGGTGGGTTCGACGAAGCTGGCGCGGGCGTCGGATAGCTCCGGCGGCAGTCGATGCAGGCTGTCGAGCTTCAACGTGAGGTACTCGGCGAAGCAGCCCGGCTTTTCCACGATGCCCAGCACGCTGCGCTCGGGGCAGTGGCGCCCGAGACCACGGGCGCAAAGATCGCAGTGCCCGCAGGCTTGGTTGATCTCGCCGGCCACGCGCTGGCCGAGCCAGCTCGGATCGTCGGAGGCTTCGACCACGCCGCAGAACTCGTGGCCGAGCACGCCGGAAAAGCCCATGTAGCCACCGACGATTTCCAGGTCCGTATTGCACACGCCGGCCATGCGCACACGCACCAATGCCTCGCCCGGACCGGGGGCAGGGCGGGGTAGCTCGCGCAGGGCGGGCGCGCCGCCGTCAAAAACCAGGGCTTGCATGGTGCACACTCTACACCGATTTGCCGCTAGGCCAGGGCACACTGCTGGGTGCTCACCGGAGCGCCGACCAATGGGAACATAATGCGGCGCTCAAGCGCCCCCCCTCAATGCAGCTCCGCGAAGAAGTGCCCGACCACCAGCAGGCCGATGAGCGTGAAGAAGAGCACGCGCTGGGAGTGCAGAAGCCGCACGTCCTTCTGGACTTCCTTGTGCGTCAGGCGGTAGCGCAGGGCGTATCCCGCAATTGTAAGCCAGATTACAATCAATAGCGCGATGTGCAGCAGGTTATTGCCGCGGTCGGAGTAGTACCAGTGGGCGATGGCGGCGAAGGTGAAGGCGACCGAGGACCATTCGTGGATCACGAACCAGCGCTTGAGCTTGAATTTGCCCTTGAAGGTGGCCGGGTAGGAGCGCATCAGAATGCGCATGCCCACATAGGTGCACGATAGGAGAAAGAGCACCAAACTGAGATAGCCCCAGAGGTTTCTATAAAAGGCGCGTTCGCGGTGCTTGCGTTCGCCGCCGCGCGCCAGTTGCTCGGCGCTGAGGTCCATGGTGGCCAGCGGCTGGTAGGCGCGTCGCATGGCCTTTTGCATGAACTGGTCGCTCGGGCGGATGTCCATGACGATGTGGCAGTTGGAGCAGACGCCCACGTAGCTGTGGGGCAGGATGTCGGAACGCAAGATCGCGGGCATGCGCATTTGCTGGCCCACGCTGGGCACGTCCACGCGCTGGCCGGCGAGCAGCAGGCGCTGGTCGGTGGGGGCCAGGGAAAATAGCTGCATATTGTTGCGGTTCATGGCCACGGGGCCCACGTCGACGATGCGGTGGCAGTTGAGGCAGGGGCCGGCGTAGCGGTGGGGCAAGAGGCTGTTGCGCGTGATCACGACCGAGGTCTTGGGCTTTGGCGTGGGCGTGCGCGTGACGATCAAGTGCCCGATGACGGCGAGCACGGGCAGGCCGAAGAGCAGGAGCACCAAAAGGCCCTGGCCGCTGAGGTAGTTCTTGAAGCCCGCGAAGCGGTCGGGGCGGCTGGCAGCGGTGGCTTCAGCCATGGTGACTCCGAATGGGGACCACGGGCGCGGGGGCGGCTGTCGTCTGTGGCATTTGGTCGGCGCAGCTAGGCGCTTCGGTCGGCGCTACGTGCATGGGCGCGTCGGCTTCGGCTTCGAGCGCGATCTGATCGATCGGTATCTCACCCTCCACGACCAGCCCCAGCAGTGTCGCCATCTGGCCGGCGAAGATCTGCACCTGCTGCTCCGGTGCTTCGAGACCCGCGCGGCGCGCCTCCTTGAGCAGTAGCTTTTCGATGCGCACGCGGGGGCTGTCCTCGTCGAGCCAGCCCAGGCGCCGGCCCAGGGGGCGCGGGTCCAGGGCGCGCCCAACGCGCGCGAAGCCGCTGGCCAAAACCGCATGGGTCTTTTGCGAGCCACGGTCGGCCGCGGTCAGGCCGCCGCGCAACCAACGGTCGCTCTCGCTGGAGACACCAGAGGCCAGCTCGCGCGAGAGTACGCCCAGCTGCGAGATGCTGCGCAGGGCGCCGCCGCCCAAACGTGAAAGCGTGCCGCCTTCTTCGGCAGAAGCTTCGACAGCTTCGGGGCCCGACGATGGGTCAATCATCGCTTGCCTCTTGACGTGGGGTCTCGGCGTCTTCGCCTTGGGCCTCGGAGGCGATTGGGGCTTCCGTGGCTGGCTCCGGCAGCGCCTCTGCCTCGCTGGCCGCCGGCAGCGCCTCTGCCCGGTTGGTCGTCGGCAGGGCGGCGATGGCCTTCTTCGCTCCGGCCGAAAGCAGGGTCAGCGCTTGTCGGCGGCGGTAGTCGCCGGCCAGGATGTCGAGGTAGTTGCCGTGCTCGACCCAGTGGATGAGGTGCATCACCCGCCAGGCCAGGTGAGGATGGGTGCGATCCATGGAGAGATAACCTCCGAGCAGGGCATCGACCGAGCTCTGGCTCTGCAGCGCGGCCAGCTCGCGGCACTGGCGAATGAAGGGGGCGAGCTTGAGCTCGCCGCGTCCGCCCTTGTGCCTTCGTTTGCCGCCGGCGAAGGTGATCATGGTGCCCAGGCATGCGGCCAGGTCGCGCGAGGCCAAAAGCGCCGCGCGGTCGGCGGTGAGCTCGGCGCAGCGCACCCACACGAGCAGCGCCCGATGGATCGGCAGGCTCAGGACCCGCACCATCACCGAGGCGCTGGCCGCCCCCTGCAACAGAGCCTGGGCCACTGTTTGGTAGAGCGGATGGCCGGCATGCAGATGACCCAGCTCATGACCGAGCACGGCCAGAAGCTCGTCGTCGTCCATGGAATCGATGAGCGCCGAACGCACCACGATGACCGGCTCGGAAACGCCCGAGGTCAGCGCGTTCATGTGCGGCGACTCGCCCACGAAGAGCGTGGGCTGAAGATCGATGTCGAGGCGGGCGCGGGCGCGGTTGACCAGCTGCAGCAGCTCCGGAAACTGGTCTTCGTCGCAGCGCACGGCGTCGGACATGTAAAAGAGGCGGGCACTGCGGTCGCTGATGCGCTCGAGCAGGTAGCGAATGATGGCCGAGGCGCCGGGGATCGACTTCAGGGCCGAGAGCGAGCGGCGGTCGAGGCTGTGCTCATAGGCTTCGGAGGCGATGCGCGTCAGTGGCTCGTCGCGGTCCAAAAAGAGCGCGCCGTCGCAGCTGCCGCAGCGGTGGCGCTCGGGGCTGAGGGCGGCTTCGGGAACCTGCACGCGGTTGCGCTGACCACAGTGTCGGCAGCGCACCTTGCGCCGGGGCACACGCCGGCCCTCGGGCCAGATCGCTTTGCGCAACTGCGTGAGCGACAGCCCGTGGGGCTCGGAGGCGCCGCTGTCACCGGCCTCTGCGGTGTCGGCCTGGCTCGGGGGGGGCGTAGTCATTGGCTGAGCTTGGCCTCGACGGTGTCTTCCTCGTTTTCCATGGAGGTGGCGCGGCGGCGCGACAGGGCGTCGACGCAGCGCCAGCCGACGGCGTTGGTCAGGAGCTTGTTGGCAGAAGCCCCAACGGCGATGCCGACGAAGGGGATGGCTTTGAAGGCGTTGCGCGAGGCGGTCAGCAGCGCGTAGCGGCCCATGGCGGTGGCCACGAACTTGGTCAGCTGCCGCGGCGTGTACATGCGCATGGCCTCGAGTTGAACCGCGGCCAGGTCGACGAAGTAATTGCGACCGCTATCGGCCTCGTAGGTGCTGACGGTGGCCAACACATAGGCCAACCAGCGCTCGCGATCGTCGCGGATGTCGTGGCCGTAGAGGTAGGTCAGCGATAGCGCCATCTCCACTTCATGCTTGAGCATCAGCGTCATGTCCGCCAGTGAACCGCCCACCAGCGCCACCGCCGTCCCGGGTCCCGGGAACAGTCCCGGCAGCGCCGTCACCGCTCCCGACAGGGCCGACTTGTTTGAGAACCCGGAGATAATACGGCTGGCCAGCGGGATCAGGTGGCTTTCGTCGAGCTCGTCGGCGGAGCTGAAGCGCTCGGCGCGTAGGGCTTCGACCTGCGCGATGAGGTTATCGCAGTCGTCGACCAGGCGCTCGACCGCCGTCAACAGCCGCTGGCCCTGGCGCTCGCTTTGTTCGGAATCGGTCATCGGCCCAGCATATCACTCGCGGTCAGCAAAGACGTCCCTCAGGCGGGAATCAGGGCGGTGTGGCAGTAGCGGCAGGTGCCGGCGTCGGCCCGTATCACCTCGCGGCAGGAGGGACAGCGGGCGAACATGCCCTCGCGCTCGATGGGCGGCAGGAAGGCCACGATCAGGGCGAAAGGGCCGATGAAGGTGCCGGCCACGAACCAGCCCAGGCTATTTCTGCCCTTGCCGAAGGCGATGATCGAAGCGACCACGCCGAAGGCGAGTGTGACGAACCAAAACGCATGCATCATCTTTCTCCGCTCGTTGGGTGTTGGGGTTGACGACTGTCTGGCTTTGCAGCTGTAAACTCGGGGTCGATTGAGGCGGGGGGCATGGCGGGGGGCATGGCGGGGGGCATGGCGGGACTCGTGGGCATGGAGGACCTCGGGGGCATGGCAGGGTCGCCGCAGCCGTATTGCGCGTTGCGCTCGAGCTCGGGCGGCGTGTGCTCGCGGATCAGGCCGAGCAGCTCCCAAAAACGTTCATCGCCTTCGAGCGAGCGGTAGCCGCTGCCCGAGTGTTGTGAGACCACGCGGCCGAGCGCGCGCCACATGGGCAGTACGCCGGCACGCTCGGCGGTGAGCACCGAGCCCTCGGGCATGGCGATGGTCGCAGGGGTCCCGTCGCAGTCCTGGCTGGGCGCCTCCTCACCTTCCGCGCGGTCGGCCGCGATGGCGCTGAGAACTTCGAGCTTTTCCTCGGGCCGCGGCGCTGGCATGGCCTTGGCGCGGGGTCGCAGCCCGGCGCGGTCGCTGAGCGTCCGCGCCACGCCCGCGGTGGTCTGAAGGGCGGCCGCAGCCGATTCCCCGATCAGGGCGCCGGCGGCCCGGGTCTGCTTGCCCACGTCGGACAGGGCCTGGCCACAGGAGACGAACCAGCGGTCGCCGTAATCGGCCACCTCGCGGGCGTGGCGCATCAGGTTGCGCGAACCCCGCCGCCTGGGGTCGTCGCCCCGCGTCGTGCTTTTCTTCTGTGGTCCTTCCAGTGACATGGCTCTTCTTATTTGATCAGGATCACCAAACCTGCAGTGAACGTGATCCACACGAACATCAACTTCAACCAGAAGACAGGTAGGATGCCGGTCAGGCGCGCGCCGATCTGGGCCCCGAAGATGGCGCCGCCGCCGATGAAGCTCGAGGCCAGAACCACGTCCTGCAGGTGAAAGCTGCCGCGGAGGTGACCGGCGGTGACGGCGGCGACCGAGCCGACAGCTGTGCAGAAGGCCGAGACCGCGACCGAGATCGCCACCGCCTGGCGCGAGCTGACCATGGCCAGCGCCTGCAGAAGCGGTACCGCGAGCACGCCGCCGCTGATGCCGAGTAGGCCGCAGACAAAGCCATGAAAACCGCCGACGACGGCGAAGGGCAACATGTTGCGACCGTGCAGGTCGCGCTCGCTGGGGGGTTGGAAGGCGCGCTCGTGGGGGTCGGAGAAGGCCTGGCCCAGGGTGTTGAAGCCCAGGAAAAGCGCGAAGAAGGCGAAGAAGTGGGTGAGCGTGACGCGCGGGATGGCGTGACCGAGAAACATGCCCGCCAGTACGCCAATAGAAGCCGGCAGCAACATGGCGCGCACGATGGACCACAGCACGAAGTTCTGGCGCCAGTGCACCAGGGAGGCCGACGCCGTGGCCAGAAACATGGTGGTCAGCGACACCGCGCGCGCCAGCAGGATGTCGAGTTGAAATACCACCAACATGCCCGCCACCTTCAAGACGCCGCCGCCCATGCCGAGCATCCCCGCGAGCACACCCGCCAAGACCCCTACGCCGAGAAGACTTGGGGCATGGCTCATATCGAAGCGCCTGCCACTGGCCTGGGCGCGAATCAGCAGCTCCATGGTGGCTGCGCGATTTTCCACCCAGCGCAGCTGCTCGAAGATCGCCACCAGGATCACGCACAGCAAAAGCCCCAGCACCGAGAAGATGAAGGTGCGGCGCCGGAGCTCGAGCTTCGGATCGCGGGCTATGGCAGGATTTGGTGGCATGAAGTGCAGGGACCTCGATCTTCGTGGGGCATGACGGCGCCGGCGCGGATGGGCGGCGCCGTGGTGGTGATGGGGTCACCCTGGTCGACGCGCAGGGCACCGGCGGTGCCGATGCGATGGCAGTTGGTGCAGGGGCCGCGGTAGGCGTGGGGCATGCGCGCGCCCGGCGGAATCATCGAAGGCGTGTCGCCGTTGGCGGTGCCCAGGCGCGTGAGCAGTGCGGTCAGTGTGAGCCGCGTGGGTGCGCCCTTGCGAACCAGGTCGATGGGCACCTGCTGGGCGTCGCGCACGCGATCGGTGGCGCGGATGAACGCGACCAGATGGGGCGTCGGCTGGCCGCCCACGTGGGTGACCAGATCGCCTGCGACAAAACCCTGGAGGTCGGCCGGTAGTGTGACGTCGTCGACCACCACGCCGGGAACGTCGGCCGGAAGCTTCAGGGCGCGCGCCAGGGTCGGGGTCTTGGGCACCAGCTCGAGGCCCTGGAAGTGCGCCTCGGTGAAGCGCCGCGGATCGGTGAGAGGCGCCGGCGGAGGTCCCCAGGCGGCAAGGGGGTCGTTCGGATCGGTGGGCGCGGCCGCAGGCGGCGGCGGGGGCGGCTGCGCCATGGCATTGAACGGGGCGCTCGGCGCGGTGGCTGACGCGTTGCTGGGCCACGCTGCACTCGGCGCGCTGGCCGTGGGAGCATTCATCGGCGCATTCATCGGCGCATTCATCGGTGCAGCGCCCATCGGCGCATTCATCGGTGCAGCGCCCATCGGCGCATTCATCGCCGGAGCCGGGGCCGTCGCGATGCCCGGCATCCGCTGCGACCAGGACGGCTGCGCCTGGGCGATGGCCGGAGCGCCCATGGCAGGCGATGCCACTTCGGCGCCGGGACGGACCGCGACCACTCCGGGCGGTGGCGCGGTGACGCCGGCCGGCGGCGGGTTGATGTCCATCACTTTTGGTGAGGGCGGAAATTGTTGGAACGCGGGGACCTGCGGAGCTGGAGGCGGAGCCGAGCGCGTGACGTCGAAGAGAGGTGCGTCGAGCCCCGCTGCCACGATGGGCAGGGCCAGAGCGACCACGACGCAGGCTGCGGGGATCATGCGTTTCACAGCTTCACTTCGCGATAGTCCAGCGTGTCCTCGGCATCGGGCACGTAGAACTCGTAGAGTTCAAAGCCGAGCATGGTGCCGTAGATACGACCCGGAAACTGCGCCAGGGCGCTGGTGTAGATGTTGACGGCGGTGTTGTAGCCCATGATGCGCTGGGTAATTTCGGTCTCGCTGTTGATCACCGCCTGCGAGAAGCGATCGACCGTCTGTTGCAGCTGCAGCGCCGGGTATTGCTCGGCCACCACGCTCAGGCGTCCCAGCAAGTCCTCGAGCGACTTATCGGCCTGGGTCGCTGCGGCACTTGGCGGGGGGCTCGCCGTGGGGTCTTGGCCCGCGGGCTCGGCGCGGCGGCCGGTGCGCAGCTCGGTCAGCTCACCCATGGTTCGGCGCTCGTAGTCGGCGTAGTAGAGCAAGAGGCGCCGAATGTTGCGCTGGATGTGGTTGCGCTTTTGTTGGCTGGCCTCCACCTGGGCCCAGGCGACTTTCACGCCGAACTCCAAGTTGATCAGGTAGTTGTAGAAGTAGACGTGGCTGCCCACCCAGCACGCGAAAGCCAGGGCACCCAGGGTCAGGTGCATGTTGTAGCGACTGAGCCGCTGGGCGGTCATGCGGCTGTTGCGTTGCAGCCGCTCGAGGGCATTGGCGACGCGCACGGCGAGCGTGGGGCGCGGCGGCTTTTTGCCGATTCCGTACAGGCGCTCCAGTATTCGCTCCGTTTCCATGCCGATGTCCCTGACTCAGTCGCCGCCGCGGGCTCCGTTTCACTCCGCCGCGTCGATGCCTCGATGCTCGAGCTCCAGGGCGCGCTTGAAGCAGCGCACCGCCTCGTCCCGCCGCTCGGCGCTCTCGAGCGCAAAGCCCATGCTCTGGTAGTAGAGCACGTTGTCGGGTTCGGCCTCGATGGCGATCTCGAAGGCGTCGACCGCTTCGTCGTGGCGTTCGAGGCGACCCAGGGTCAGGCCGAGCGTGTAGGAGATCTCGCCCACATCGGGACGCAAGCGCAGGGCGTCTTCGAGTTCCGCGACAGCCTCGTCGTGCTTGCCGAGCTGACACAGGGCGTCGGCGAGGAGCTTGTGGATGCGGTAGTCGCTGTCGCTGAGTTCCTTGGCCCGGTCGAGCACCTGCACGGCGGCTTCGGGCGCCTTGCGGCGCACGTGGATGGCGCCCAGCTCCACAAGTGGCGTCGCATCGCGCGGGCGCATGGCCGCGGCCTTGCGCAGCGCCTGCATGGCTTCGGGATATTTGCCGTCGCGCAAGAGCTCGAGGCCCATTTCCAGGTAGATCTCGCCCTGGTCATCATTGTCCAGGTGGAAGATGTGATCGTAGGCGGCGACGGCCTTGCGCACGAGGTTGTCCGAGAGTCGAAGCAGGCTGGCGAAGCGGTAGCGGAAGGGAACCTCGCCGCCACTGGCCCTGCGGCGCACGGGCGTGGGCGGGCGCGCCGAGGGCCTGTCGGTCTCCTCGATCAGAGGCAGCCGCACGCGCTCCTGCTTGGCGCCCGTCCGTTTCTTGGCCGTCTTGGTGCGCGCCGAGGCCCGGGTCTTTTTGACGGGCTTCTTCGCGGCTCGCGGCGAGGTGGCGGCGCCGGGTCGCACGCTTTCGCGTTTTTCGCGACCGCGACCGCTGTTGGCTACACCACGACCCTTGGGGGCTGTGGTGCGGCTGGCACCCGACGCGGGCTTCTGTGCTTTCTCTCGACTCGACATGCTTCACCTCGAAGGGATCGAAGGGGCTTTTCAAGCGGGCGCGGCGGCTGGCGCAGCCCCTTCCGCCGGCATGGTTCCGTCGCCCACTCGGGGCAGGACGAAGACCTCCACATGATGAAATTGGGGGTACTTCTTGATCTCGTCGCGAACCGCCGCGGCGATGGGATCGCTCTGGGCCACCGGCAGCTCCGGGTCGACGCGGATCGACAGGTCCACCCAGTAGCCGGCGCCGGTGCGGCGCGTGCGCACGGCGTCCACGTCCACCACGCCATCGCTGCGCAGGGCCAGGCGCTCGAGCAGGACCGCCTCGTCGGCGGGCAAGCCGCCGTCCATCAGCCCGGTGGCGGCTTCTCGCAGCTGCTCCTGGCAGTTCCAGAAGATGATGATCCCGACGATCAGCGCCGCGATCGGGTCGCAGATGGGGTTGATGTAGATGGCGCCGAGAATGCCGAAGATGCAGGCGGCCGAGGAGATGGCGTCGGCGCGGTTTTCGAAGGCGTCGGCAAGGATGGCCGGCGAATGATTGCGCATGCCGACGCAGGTCGCGTACTTGTACATCAGGTAGTTGTAGAAGACCGAAACCACCGCCCCCAGCAGCGTGACGAAGCCGGGGGCCTCGAGCCCCGGGCCCAGCATGGCCACGATCGAGTGGTAGACGATGCCGCCGGCGAAGAAGAGCAGCACGGTGTAGACGAAGGCCGCACCGATGAACTCGGCCTTGCCCATGCCGTATGGAAACTCGTTGTTAGGGTTGCGCGAGGAGACGCGCGTGGCCACCAGGATGCCGGTGGAGCCCACCACGTCGGCAAAGGAGTGCATGGAGTCGGCCACCAGCGCGGCGCTGCCGCCGATCATGCCCACCACGAGCTTGTAGAGCGCCATGCCCAGGTTGCCCCAGAGGCTCAACCAGGGCACGGCGCGGGAGCAGCGCTTGCACACTTCCGGATCGGGCATCAGTGTCCTCCTCCTGGGCCGGGTAGCTCATAGGCAAAGCTCGGTCCCTGAAAGCGCACCTGGGCACGCACGGTGGCGCCGAGCACACCCTTGATGGACTGCTTGGCCTGCTCGCATAGGGCGTGGGCGCGCTCGACGGTCATGTCGTCGGCCACCGCGAGGGCCACGTCGACCCAGGTGTCGCTGCCGGCCTGGCGCGACCAGACGTGGGCGATCTCGTCGACGCCTTCGAGCTCGAGACACGCGCGCTCGACCATCTCCCGATCCTCTTCGGAGATGGCCACGTCCATCAGGCCGCGCACCGAGCGCGCCAGCAGCCGGCCGCTGAGCGCGATCAGATGCAACGTCTCGAAGACGGCGATGATGCGGTCGAGCACGTGGAGGCCGAGCACGGCGCCGCCGACGCCGATCAGGGCGGCGACCGAGCCCTCGGCGTCGGCGTGGTGGTGCTCGGCGGTGGTGTTGAGCACCGGGCTGTGCAGGCGCACGCCGAGGGTATGGCCCTTGCGCGAAAGCATGTAGCTGACCACGGCGCTCAAGGCCGCCAGCGACATCGCCGTGAAGTGCGGCGGCCCCGGCACGCCGCGCAGGATGTCGATGACGGAGAAGAAGAACATGAAGAAGACACCGATGGCGATCACCAGGCTCACCATGCCGGCGGCGATGAACTCGGCCTTGCCGAAGCCGTAGGGGTGCTCGGCGTCGGGGCGGCGATGGCCGACGCGCAGGCTGACGGCGACGGCCACGGCGCTGAGCAGGTCGTTGACCGAGTACAGGGCGTTGGCCAGAAGTGCGTGACTGCCGGAGTAGATGCCGACGCCCACCTTCAGGCCTGCCATCAGGGTGTTGACGGCCAGGCAAAGACCGGCGAAGCGCAGGGCCTCCCGGTGCAGCTCCCGGTGCATCTTCAGGCTGCTGACGCGCGTGCTCATGGTCCCTCGATTTCGTAGCGGGCCCGGGCGGTGGCCCAGGCACGGCGGTTTTTGGCACGGGAGCGACTGAGTACCCGCTCGGTGAGCTGGTAGAGCAGGGTCAGCACCGATCCCGCGATGAAAGCGATGGCAAGCAGGAAGATCAGGCGCACGCGCACCGGCTCACCGAAGACGTAGTAGAGGGCGACGTGGTGGGTATTGGCCATGGAAAAGAGCACCGTGACCACCGTCAAGCCGACCGCCAGGATGAGTTGGACCATGGCCGCGTCTCAGCTCCCGACGCCTGTCGGCAGTTGCCGTGAGTCGCGGAGATTGACTTTGAGTGATGTTCCGACGGGCATGGATCAAAATCCGGGCTGCATCATGGCTTGCATGCCGGGGGCAAAGCCCTGGGGCTGCATCTGGGCGACCGGCGCCGCCATCTGAACTCCGTTATTGGCTGCGTTGGCCGTCATCTCGAAGGCCAGGCGTTGGTCGCCGCGGCGCACGATCACGGCGCCGGCCGGGAGCTGGCCGCGCTGGGTGGCCTGCACGAAGGCGTTCATGCCCTCCACCGGTGCGCCGTTGACCGAGCGCAGCAGGTCGCCCGGCTGCAGTCCGGCGCGGGCGGCAGCGCCCTCGGCTTTGGTGACCACCACGCCCTGGGCGCCCTGCCGCACCTCCAGGCCGCGCCAGTCGGCGTCGTTGGGCGGAGGCGCCATGCCGGTGTTGGCCGGAGCTGTGGCCATGGGCTGGGCGCCGAAGCCCTGGGCCTGCATGGGTTGCTGCATGGGCATGGCCTGCATGGGTTGCTGCATGGGCATGGCCTGCATGGGTTGCTGCATGGGCATGGCCTGCATGGCCTGCATGGGTTGCTGCATGGGCTGCATGGGCATGGGCTGCATGGGCATGGCCTGCATGGGCTGCATTGGGGCACCGGAAGGCGGCACCATCATCGTCGCCGCCACCGGATTGCCGTTGCCGCCTTGACCCAGAGTGACTTGGTGGCAATTGCTGCACACCCCGCGGAAGCCGTGGGGCATCGACGAAAAACTGTGGATCGGCGGCACGGGGCGGCCGTTGTTGCGCACCACCGAGTGGCAGTTGGCGCAGGCGCCGCGGTCTGCGTGGGGGCGATTTTGGCCCATCAGGATCACGGGCACGCCCGGCAGCCCCGCCACCGGCCGCGCCGCCTGGCCGGCGGTTGCAGCTGCGTCCCATGCGCCCGCCTGGGCACCGCCCATGGCATCGCCGCCGTCCGACCAGATCGCCTGCACCCCGCCCTGGGCCTGACCCCAGGCGTCCTGCGGCCCCCGCAGCCGGGTTTGGCTCATGGCCCAGGCGGTCACCGCGGCCGTCAGCAGTACGGCGCCCGCCAGAAGCCAGCGCGGCAGACGCGGCGTTCGTGGGGCGGCTTTTCTCGCTTGGCTCATAGTTTCACCACTTCAGATCATCACTGCGAGTGAGCGTTTCGAGCCCGGCTGGCGCCGGTGCCCGACCTACTGCATCAGCGCGCCTCCACAGCGCGGGCAAAGCATTGCGGCCCCCACCTGGCTCGGATGCCAGTGCAGGCCTTCGGCGGGGCAGAAGAGGGTCGGGGCCGTGGGATTCATCGCTTCCGGCGCGCCCGCGGGCATCGCCGCCGGCTGCTGGAAGCCGCCGGCTCCCGGCCAGCCCATGGCCGTGCGTGCCGCCGCTGGCGTGCCCACGGGGGCTGCGGTCGGATCCATCGCCATCGCTTCGGCCGGCGTGAGGGCGGGCTGTTCGGCCGGCAGCATCGGCGCGGTCGGCATCGCCCCGTCGATGCCCGGCATGGCAAGAAGCAGCGGCTGACCCTGACGCAAGAGCTGCACCTGGATCGGCGCGGCCACATCCTTACGCGTGCTCAGGGTGTAGAGCTCGGCCAGGGTCGTCACCGGCGAGCCGTCGACGGCGATGAGCACGTCTCCGCTCTGGATGCCGGCGGCGGCCGCGCGCGAGTCGGCACCGCCGGTCACATCGGCCACCACCACGCCGGCGCTGGTGGGATCGACGCCGAGGGCGCGGGCGACGCTGGACTCGGCCGGTGACAGCGACATCCCCAGCCAGCGCCCCGATAGCTCCATCGGTTCGCGCATGGGGCCGCCGTTTTGGTTTTGACAGGCGGTGAGCAGCAGGGCGAGGGCGAGCAACGCCCGACTGCGGAGGCCTTGGACGTGGGCGCGTGCCGTGCGGTCGCGGAATCGCAGGTTCATCTCAGCCGGCCCTCCAGCCCATCACGCCGCCTGCGGCGCGTCCGGCCTGCGGTAGATTGCGGGCGAGAAAGGCCCGCACGTCGTTGCTGGGAATCGCAAAGCCGGCACCGCTGAAGACGCCGGTTGGTGCGTAGATGGCGGTGTTGAGCCCGATGACCTGACCGTTGAGATCGACCAGGGGACCGCCGCTGGAGCCCTCGTTGATCGGGGCGTCGGTCTGGATGAGACCGGTGTAGTTTTGACCGGCGATGCCCAGCTGGCCCTGGCGGCGGCCGATGATGCCGGCGGTGACCGTCAGCCCCAGGCCGAAGGGATGGCCCACGGCCAGCACCCAATCGCCCACGCGGGCCTGCTCCGAGTCGGCCAGCTGCACCGTGGGAAGACCGCCGCGGCTTTCCACCTTGAGCAGGGCCAGGTCGTTTTCGGCGGCGATCAGGCGCGCCGAGAGCTGGATCTCGGGGCGCCGGTAGGGAGTGATCAGGATCGAGCGGGCGCCGCTGACCACGTGGTTGCAGGTGACGATGTAGCCGGCGGCGTCGACCACCACGCCCGAGCCCACGCGCTGCACCGTGGGGGTGCGGGCGTTGGGGGGACCGAAGGCCGCGCGGATGCCAACCACGGCGGGGCGCACGGTGCGGGCGGCGAAGTTGAAGGCGGTGCGCGGGTTGCCCGCGACCTGGCGTACGTTGCGGTCGAAGGTGGCGGCGGGCGCTTGGCTGCCGAAGAGCGTGGCGGCCACGGGTTGGGCTCCGACGTTGGGATCCATCGCCTGTGGCATGGCGGGATTTTCGGTGGCGATGGGGGCCGGTGTGGCGAGGGCGGCCATGGGTTGCGCGGTGGTGGTGGTGTCGTAGTGGGTCTTGAGTGACATGCCGAAAACCAGCAGTGAAACCAGAATCAAACCGCCCACGCTCTGCCGCCACGGACCCTCGCAGTGGGGCTCGGGCATTGGCGCGTGTAGTGCGTCCTCGACCTCGCTCTCGGATGCGCCGTGGGGCACTACTCGTCCTCGTCCTCGAAAAATTCGTCATAACCGGAGGCCAGTCGGTAGTAACTCGACAGGACCGCCACCAGGCCGATCACGACCATCATGAACGGCAAGATACCGCGCATGACCATGCCGAAGACCGGCCACCACGCCGACATGCCCCAGAGGCCGAGCGTGATCAGGACAATACCGCTGATCAAATGCCACATGAGGAAGAGATTAGCGCTCTGTTTAGAGTACAGATCAACGATGTTTTTGTGGTTTCAACCAATAGTTGATTGCGGCGATCGAATGGGTGATCTTTTGTGCCAACTTTCGATCGATCATTTGATCGATCGCCCGATCCCGCGTCCTGACAAAGCCCAATGATCTCTTGGCTGATCGATCGGGCGATCGATCGCGAGACCGATCATTTGATCGATCGGCTGAATGTAGGGCTGGCTCTCACTTTTTTTCGCTCTATACAGTGCCCGCGGCATTGGCGAGCATGGGATCGCGATGAACACGGCTTCGAGCGGGGAAGTTCCGGCGCACCGGGCGCCGCGTTGGGCCAGGGCCCTGGCCTACGACCTGGGTCGCAGCGTGCGGCTGGTCGGCGATGGCAGCGAGATGATGGCAGCCGGCGGCGCGGCGCTGCTGTGGCGGGCGCGTCGAGGCCTGTCGGGGCTGCGCCGGCGGGGCCGGCCAGGCGACCGGGGGGAGGTCTTCGACCCGCGGGCACAGCTTCAGGGGCAGTACCTGGCCCAGGCCCTGGCCGAGCCTCGCGGTCGGGCACAGCTGGTCCTGGTTTCGCAAACGTCGCCCTACCGCGGCCCGCGGGAGCTTCACCGGGGGCGCGAGCTGGAGTTGCGGATGACGGGACTGTTCGACGCGGTGGGCACGGGGGGCCGCGTCGAGCTCGAGGCGCTGTACATGCCGATGGCCCAGGCGCTGCCGCTCGAGGCCCGCGACCTCAAGGCCCTGGCCGACATCAGTGGGTTTTCGAAGGCGCTCGAGCAGGTGATCGAGCTGGCCCTGCGCCACGACCGCGACCCGAGCCTGCACGCCCTGGCCGACCGCCTCGAGGCCCTACCCTTCGCGGAGCGGCGCGCCTGGGCCGCGCGTCTGCTGGAGCGCATCGCCGGCGATAGGCGCGTCATGCCCCTGATCGAGCTAGCCGACCTGCGCCAGGCAGACGCCACACTCGGAGGCATCGAACTCGGGAGCGTCGAAATCTTGGCGCTGATGGAGGCCATCACCGAGGGCATGGCCACTGCGCTGCTCGAGCTGGGGCTGTCGCACCAGGAAATTGCGGCAATCGCTGAAGTCATCCAAATTACATTTTCACCCCTGGACGAACTGGCGCGCTTCTACCTGCAGCCGCGGGGTTTGGGCGAGCGGGTCCGGCGCGGCTGGCGGCTGCAGCGTATGCTGTGGGTGGCGATTCGGGCGGCTGGTCGGCGGCCGGATCTGCTGCGGGTGTAGGTGCAGCTGCTCCGGTGGAGGAGCCTGTGCTTCACTTGGCTCACGGTGAGACTTGACTCGGTGTCGTCGGGGTTCGTACCTGTCGCCTAGTTAATTCGTACAACTGAGCAAAGATCGCGGGTTGACGTTGGGAAAAGTGATCCGGCAAGCTGCAAAACACGATGGGGCATCGCGAAATATTTCAACTGAGAGCACGACTGGGACTGTCGCGCTCGGAGTTGGCGCGCTTCTTGGGCGTCTCTGAACCCACGGTGGTGCGCTGGGAGAGCGGCAGTGCCATTTCGGAGCCCAAGGGGCTACAGGCGCTTCTGCTGCGCGCCCTGGCCGACGCCAGCGGTGGGCAACCGGCGTCGGACGTGGCGCGCATCGTGCGCTCCTGCGGCCTCGACCATAGGGCCGCCCTGGCGGACCTGCTGGCGGCGACCCAATATGCCCCAAGCGCTCTTTCTCGTTGACTGGCAGTGCTGTCTCGGGGCCGGCGGCGAGGGAGAAGTATTCCTCGGTCGCTCGGTGGAGAGCGGCGAGCTGTGCGCGATCAAGGTCTCGACCTCCATCGACCCGAGCCAGGCGCGCAGGCAGCTGGCCCGGGAGCTGGAGCGCTGCCGCCGGGCGGCGGGCCGGGGCACGGTGGGGTTGGTGGGCTGGAACCTGGCGGCCGAGCGACCCTTCATCGTCTTCGAGCTGGCCCATGCCGGCAGCCTGGCCGATGAGATGCGTCAGCTGCGGCAGGGCGGCCAGGTCTACCATCCGGTGCGCGCCCTGCAGCGCATTCGCGAGACGCTCGAAGCCCTGGCCCACGTCCACGCGCGGGGCCTGGTGCACCGCGACATCAAGCCCGACAACCTGTTGCGCTTTGGCGGCGGCATCAAGCTCGGGGATTTTGGGACCGGCAAAACCCTGCAGCACTCCGGCAGCCAACCGGGCTCGGGCGTGCGCAGGAGCGAGCGGGCCTCGGCACTCGAGCAATTGGTGGCCTCGCTGCCCACGCCGCTACCGCCCGAGTGGCTCGAAGAGGCCTTCGTCGGCACGCGCATGTACGCGGCGCCGGAGCAGCTGAGGGGCGAAGAAGCCGACGAGCGTGCCGACCTCTACGGCGTCGGCTGCATCCTGCACGAAATGCTCACCGGCAACCTGCCGGACGGCGACGGTCGGAGGCTCTTGCGCGACTACCCCAGCGTGCTGGTGCTGCCCGAGCTCGATCGCCTACTGGGCTCGCTCCTGCACCCCGAGCGTCGCCGCCGCCCCATCAACGCCCACGCCGCCATCGCCCGCGTCGACGAAGTGCTCGAAAGCTACCGCCGCGCCCGCGGCGTCTGGCAACGGCTACAACTGGGTCGTTCGCCCTACTGAACAGACGCGCCGAAGCCTGCGCAGCAGCAGCGCGCCCCTGTCAGCCGATGCCCGTGCCCAGTAGCGCCGGCAGGGGCGGTAGCGAGCCGGGGCTGGTGTCGATGTCGGTAGGGATCGAGGGGCGCGCGAAGTAGTAACCCTGCACCAGGCCCACGCCGAGCCGCCGCACCTGGACCAGCTGCTCGGGGGTCTCGACGCCTTCGACGACCACGTCGGCGTCGAGGCTCGCCGCCACGCCGACCAGCGACGTGATGGCCGCCTGGCGCGCCGTGTCGGTCTCGATCTGCTGTACGAAGTAGCGGTCGATCTTCAGGTAGTCAGGCCGGCAGTCCAGGATCATCTTCAGGTTCGAGTGCCCGGTCCCGACGTCGTCGAGCGCGATGCGGTGACCGCGGGTGCGCAGGCGCTCGATGGCGCGAAGAAAGCGGGGCCCGTCGAAGTCGGGCGAGTGCTCGACGATCTCGATGGTCGCGCGCCGCGGCGATACTTCATGGAGCTCGAGCAGTTCGACCAGGCGCGCGTCAAAGTCGTCGCGGGCGGCCAGCGTGGAGGCGTGTACGTTCAGCGAAAGCGGCCGTCCCTCCGCGGCAGCGAGACCTTGCTCAAAGGCACCGGCCAGGCACAGCAGGTCGACGTGGGCGGTGGCGCCCTTGCGGCGCACGTACTCGAAGAGAATGTCCGGGCGCTCCACGTTGGTGCCCATCGGTCCCCGCGTCAAACACTCGAAGCTCACGATCTCCGGCTGCAGCTCGGTGATCTTGACGATCGGCTGCAGCACGACGCGAAGCGCTCCGGGCGCGGAAATGGTCTCGAGAAGGGTCATGGAGACGGCGGTGGATGCCCCGCCCTCGATGCAAGAAAGTTGCCAGTTGCATTGACGCAGCCTCGGCCCCAAAGTCGTGGCGGCAGCGGCTAAAGCAGCATACGGCTTGCGGTCAGCAGTCCCGAACTCGGAACTGCGATCCGGTTGTCGGACATGGCGAGCGCCGAGATTCGCGCTCAAACGCGCTCCGACGCGTCGACCGTCGCCGGGGCCTTGGAATGCAATCGATGGGCCGCCGGACCCATTGGCCGGCTCCGTTTCGTTTACACCGCCCTATGCGCCGAAGCCCAGTGCCTCGCACTCCAACTCGTGGCTATGGACCTGCCTTCCGAGATCGCCGCCCGGTTGCCAGTCCGGAACTGGTATTGAACGCCGTGGGAGCCGCACACGAAGGGCGAAGGGCTGGGGCCACTGCCGCGGCTGGCTGAGGGGGCCGCACACGTGGACCCGACCTTGCTCCCCGACCATGAGCAGGGGCGCGCCAGTTTCATGACGCCAATCGAGTCGGCCGAGCGCGGTGCCGACACCGGCAGCGACGAAGCCCCGCGCGTCTCAGGGCGTCAAGCGACTGCCATCGACGACCACAGGCAGTTGCGCAAGCCCCAACACGACTGTCTCGAGATTGCGGTAGAATCCGACTTCGCAGTGCGCAAGCCGACGCAGATCGTGCAGCAATTCCCCAGTTCCATCGGCCCCGAGCGAATGGTCCGCGTCGTGCCCTCCATCGTCGAGCACAGCCCTGTCGATCGAGCGCAAGTACGCGTCCTACTTGCGGCCATGCCATCCGAGGCATTTGCGTACATCAAGGGTTGGATTGCCGAGCCGATTGCCGCTGAAAAGGCGCAGGAGTTGCAGCGCAGGGTTTAACTCCATGCCTGCTACCTTGCGGACGCCACCGTGCTGCACCATGAATTCGTCGATGGCCAGTGCCGGTGGCTGACATGCCATTGCGATGACGCGCGAGTCAGGGAGCGAGCATGAACACGGATTTGGCCAATGCGCGCAAGGGGGACCCCTGGTCCCTCAGCGGCGTGATCTTCGGACTTTCGGACGCGCGCGACACCGAAGGCCGCCCCCTGTGTGAGCGCCGCGCACCGATCTCGGCCAAGGAAGGCGTGCCGATGAAGCTGCGCCCCTGCCCGTACGGCGACGAGCGCGAGCGCCGTACGATCAATCTATCGGCCCTGGCGCAGGTCACCGCACACCTGGAGACGGTGGTCGTCGACGCCGAGCGCTTTCACGGCCTGGCCGGATCGAGCCCCCGCAGCTGGTCGGAGGTTCACATGCTGGTGCTCGATCAGTTGGCGCAGGCCGCCCTGTTTCAGCTCGGCGATCCGAAGCGACGTGCACCGATCCCGGCGCCCACCAGCGTGGCCTATAAAATAGCCGTGGGTTATAGCGAGCCGGTGCGCGAGTTGCTCATGCGCGAGCTGCTCGGGCAGAAGCCAGAGGTCTCGGCCGAGGCGCTGCTGTCGCTGGTCAAGGAGGAGCGTTATCTGGTGGGCGCCAGTGAAGCCTGTGCCGGTCCGCCACATCTCCTGCGACGGGTCACGCGCGCCTTCGTCGAGGGTCCACCGCGCCCGCCCGAGGCCATCGAGGCGCGCCGTCTGGCCGTTGCCCGCTTGCTCGGCCGCCAGGTCGAGCTCGGCATTTGTTTTGGCCTCTTTGACCGTCAGGTCGAGCATGCGCTTTTCTTCGGCTCGCCCGGCACCGAACGATTCGCCCCCCGCACGCGCTTTCTGCGCGACAAGGTGGCAGAGCGGCAAAGGCAGCTGCTCGAGGCCGACACGCCCTTGCCGCGATCGCCGCTGCCGGCCGGCCTCGATGCCGGGACGGCGCACTCGCTCGAGACGGTGATGGCGGCCTGCTTCGACCGCACGGCCCATGTTTTCGGCAACACGCCGATCATCGAAAGCCTGCTGGCCCACGGCGAAAGCGCCATCGTCATTCCGAGCGAGCAGCGCGCCTCGCTCGCCCAGAGCTTCGCCGCCTACCTCGAAGCCCACAGCGCCTTTCAGCGAGCTCTGACGCAACTGGAGCTGCAGCTACGGGCGCAACTGGGTCCATGGCTCACGCCACCTTCGGGTCCGGACGATCGCGGCCAGACCGCAGTCGCCCTCAATCCCGCCATCTTCCCCCTGCCCCGCGCCCTGCCCTGGTTCGAGATGATCGTCGGCCACCGCCTGCATGAAGAGGCCGGCCCCGACCCCAAGCGCGTGCTGCGCAATCAACACCGCAGCGTGCCGCTCCACGGCACCGCCGCAGCGGCATCCAGCTCCTGAGGGTCCGCAAACCAATGGCTTCCCCTTTGGTGCGTGACGGCGGAGCACGCCGGCCCACGGAGCGACGTCGGCGCTTCAATGCAGGCGGTCGGGGCTCCCACTTCGCCTGCTGTTTCTGATGCCTGCATGGCGCCAGCGTCGCATGTGGCGCCGGCCTATGCCGTCCGCCGTGATATCCTCGGCGCCTCAGAAGGGAGATCAACATGATCCTCAGCAATCTCGAAGAGGTGCCCGGTCGACAGATCGTCGAGTTCTACGGCGTCGTCAGCGGCAGCACGGTGCGCGCCAAGCATATCGGGCGGGACTTCATGGCGGGTCTGAAGAACCTCGTCGGCGGAGAGCTCAAGGGCTACACCGAGCTGCTCCACGAGGCGCGCGAGGAAGCCCTTGCACGCATGACCCAACAGGCCCAGTCGGTTGGGGCCAATGCGGTCGTCAACGTACGCTTTTCCACCAGCAGCGTCGCCCAGGGAGCCGCCGAGCTCTTCGCCTACGGCACTGCGGTCCGGGTTGAGTAGCCATGGTCGATCTGATCGTACTGCTGGTCTTGCTGCTTGTGACCTACGGGACCGGTCGCTGGTTCGAGCAGCGCCATTTCGAGAGCATCCGTCAGCGCGAGGCTCAACTCTTGCCGCTGCTGACCTCGACCCTGTCGACGATTCCGTCCAGCGCCCCGGTGGAACGCTCCGAGATGGTCTGTGGCAGCGTCGTGGTCTCGCTCGACTACTTCAAGCGTTTCATCGCCGGCCTGCGCGGGATCATCGGTGGCCGCATCAAGCCCTATGAACCCCTGCTCGATCGGGCCCGGCGCGAGGCGATGCTGCGAATGCGCGAGCGGGCTCGGGCCGAGGGTTTCGACATGGTCGTCAACGTGCGGCTCGAGACATCACGCCTGGCCAGCGCCGCGGCCGACGGCAAACGCACTGCAGGTGTCGAGATCCTCGCCTTCGGCACGGCCGTCAAGCTCGCCGCTGCGGGTTGATCGTCGGTCGCGATGGAGGCCAAGCCGCGCCTGCCCGACGATCGGGTCAACCTCCCCAGCAGCCATCCTTTGGCGGACGCCGGCCAGCTGATCGCCTTCGTCGTGGCGCTCGGCCTGTTGCTCTTCGCCGCGGTCGCCTACTCCGTGGAGCTGGTGGTCTGGCTGCTGCCCCACGACACCGAGGTCCGCCTGGCCCACGAGCTGTGGCCAGCCGAGGAGCCGACAGCAGACGACGCCGAGCGCCATGAAAAGCTTCAGGCTCTGGTCGAGGCATTGGCAAGCGGCTGGCCCGACAACCCCTATCGACTGCAGGTGCGCATCGCCCGCGAAGAGCAGCCCAACGCCTTTGCGTTGCCGGGGGGCCTGGTGCTCGTCACCGAGGGACTGCTCGACAGCGCCGAGAGTGAAAATGAGCTGGCGTTTGTCCTCGGTCACGAGATCGGGCACTTCCGGGGCCGCGACCATCTGCGTGGCCTCGGCCAGGGCCTGCTCTTCCAGCTGGTCCTGGCCAGCATCGGTGTTGGCGGTGGTGATATTCGACTATTGGGTGACACGGGCTTGATCGCGGGCCTGAGCTTCAGCCGCGACCAGGAACGCGCGGCTGACCGCTTCGGTCTCGAGCTGCTGCAGCATCACTACGGTCACGCGGCGGGCGCCGGCATATTCTTCGAGCGCGTGGCGTCGAGCGATCCCGTTCACACCTCGATGCCGACCTTCATCAGCACCCACCCCGATCCACGCGAGCGAGCCGCCGAGATTCGGAAATTGGCCGCCCAGCGGGGCTACCGGCTGCAGGGTAGGTTGCGCCCGCCGCTATAGATGAGGCCGAATCGGCATATCGCAATCGCGGCCCAGCCATGCCAGCCTGGGCTGCGAGCTGGAGAAACGATCATGGGCACATCGACTTTGAAGATCATCGGCGCGGGTTTTGGACGCACCGGAACCCTATCGCTGAAGTTGGCGTTGGAGCAGCTGGGCTTTGGGCCCTGCTATCACATGTTCGAGGTCTTTCAGAATCCGGGCCACGCCGAGCTGTGGAGCCGCGCCGGCGACGGCGACATCGAAGCCGCCGAACAGGCCCTCGCAGGCTTCCAGTCCGCGGTGGACTGGCCGGCGATCCACTTTTGGCGTCAGCTGGCCGAGCGCCATCCCGAGGCCAAGGTGCTGCTCTCGGTGCGCGAGCCGGCCCGCTGGTTCAAGAGCGCCAACGAAACCATCTTCGCCTCCATGGCGCGCGAGCCGGACGGCAAGTCGCCGGTGGCAGGAATGCAGGAAATGGCGCGAAAGTTAATTCGCGAGCAGGCCTTCGGCGGTGACTTCTTTCCCGAAGCCCACGCCATCGAAGTCTTCGAGCGCCACAACGCCGAAGTCCAGCGCGTGATCGAACCCGAGCGCCTGCTGGTCTATGAAGTATCGCAGGGCTGGGGTCCACTGTGCGCATTCCTCAACCGCTCCGTGCCCGACACCGAGTTTCCGCGCACCAACAGCACCGCCGAGTTTCGCCGCGGCATGGGGCTCGAGGGGCAGAAGCTTCCGTAGCTTCAGGTGATTCCGAAGACCACCGCGCCGTCTTCCACGCCGATACGGATGCTGTCGCCCCAGTCGGCTCCTGGCGTTCGACAAAGGCCTCGAGTAGGCGCCCTCGGACTCCGGGCAGGCGATCGAAATAGAGCACGGCGCCACCACCGGCAGCCCCCCGGACGAGCAGCTGTCCCGGTTTGAGCGCGGCGGCGTACTGGCGAAAGAAGGCCCCAGCTCGGGCACCACCCGAACCAGCACCTGTCCGCCGTAGTAGCGCAGGACAAAGAGGGCGATGGAGAAGCGCATGGCCACGACAGGTCAGGTATACACCGGCAGCCACGGCCCTTCACGTGAGCTGTCCCACGGCCCGCCAACTCCCACCGCGGCATCGGCAGCGGTAACGGGATCGGGATTGGGCGCCGACTTCTCGACAGCGGTTGCCGGCGCGACCGAGCAGGCAGTAGGCTGCGCGCAACGGGAGTCATATGCCACATCTCCAGGGACCAGAAGACGGCCCCGTCGCCGTGACGGGCGCATCGGGCTACATCGGATCGCAGGTGGTCAAGTGCCTGATCGAGGACGGCTTCAGCGTGCACGGCTGCGTGCGCGACCCCAGCCGCGAAGACAAGACCGCACACCTGCTCGCCCTGGCCGACAAGGGTCCGGGCAGTCTGCGCATCTTCGGCGCCGACCTGCTGCAGGCGGGCCAGGGCGCCTACGACGAAGCCTTCGCCGGCTGCGCGGCGGTCTTCCACGTGGCTGCCGATCTGGGCAGCGATCCGAGCTATGGCCCGCCGACACCTCAGCGCACCTTCGACAGCTGCATGACCGCGACCAAGGGCGTGCTCGAGTCGGCGCGCAAGGCCGGCACGGTCAAACGCGTGGTCTACACCTCCTCGACCTCGGCAGTGATGGGCCTGCGACCCGGCGGCAAGAGCGCCGAGGGCTACGAATACAAGGACGACGACTGGGCCGGCGAGGGCCCTTACGAAACGATCGAAGAGCGCTGGACGGTGACCAGCCCGCGCAGCGGCAAGGTGCACAAGCTGTGGACCCTCGAGCGGCAGGCCTACGCCATGGGCAAGGTCGAGGCCGAGCAATACGCCTACCGCTGGGGCAACGAGCATGGCATCGACGTGGTCTCGTGCTGTCCCTGCCATGTGCTGGGACCGCTGACGGCCAAGGCCCATGACGCCACCTGGCAGCGCCGCATCGGGCTGATGCTGCAGGGCCGCAGCGGTCACCGAATGCGGCCCAACATGCTGTGGAATATCGTCGACGTGCGGGACGTGGCGCGCTCGCAGGTGCTGATGGCGACGAGCGAAGTCGCCACCAACGGCTCGCGCTACATGCTCGCCGCCCCCGACAGCGGCGGGGAGCTGACGGTGCAGCAGCTGCTCGACACCCTGCGCGAACTCTACCCGGACGTGAACGTGGGCGGCGACTACGAGCCACCACCGACCGAGGATCAACCGCACGCCAAGTCGACCAAGGCCATCGGCGAGCTCGGTCTTCAGCCCCACGACACGCGCCAGACCCTGCGCGACACCTGCGAGTCGCTCATCGCCATCGCCGGAGTGCAGCCGGCGCTGAAGGCGTGACCGGGATGGGCGCTTCGGCGGAAGCCGATATCGCTGTGGTCACCGCGCTCGATCAGGCGTGGAACCGCGCCTATGAGCAAGGCGATCGCAGCCCACTGTCGGACGTCCTCAGCGACGACTTTGTGGCGACAACGGAAGCCGGTCAGGAGGTCGGCAAGGCGCAACTGCTGCAGGATCCGCCAGAGGCGGCGCTTGAAGTGCGCGTTGACGAGTTTTCGATACGCTGCTGGGGCGACACCGCCATCACTCGGGGCCGAATCCAGGTGCGGACACCGAGCCGTTTCAGCGACCAGCACTTCATGCGCGTCTACGCCCGGCGCGCGGGAAGCTGGCAAGCCGTCAGCCTTCAGGTGGTGCCGGTGGTCGCGCGCAATGAGCCGGTGCCGCGCCAGAGCAGAAGGTCCGAAGAGTCTTGATGCGCCCTGCTGACCTGTGTTAGCCATGCGGCCTTGATGGTCACGCCGAAGTAGGGATTGGACGAGGTTGGCTGCTGCCACACGCGAAACGGGGATGTTTCGCGTGTGGCGTCGTGGGCCTCCTGTCGGCAGGCCTAGAAAAGGAGAATCGCGGATGAGGTGCTCTACAATCGTGCTCGCGGCGCTACTGGCTTTGATGGCCAAGGTGCCAGCGGCCCAGGCAAACTATGATTTCGACAACGGCAATGCGGCGATCGAAGTTGTCATTCCAAGTGTAGCTCCCATCATTTTTCAAGACATATCCAGCACTGCGGGCGACGCGACGCTGGTCCTGCGTCTCACGACGTTGGTCACAAATGCGTGGTTCGACGCGGTAGCACCATACCACCCGACGGCTGTCGGCGTGTATACGAGCCTCGGCCGTAGGCCGGCGTCGGAGTCGGCCACGAATGCGAACTTGAACGTTGCCCTGCTGTACGCATCCTACCGGGTGTTCAATAGCCTTCTTCCTCACCGTGCGGCGGATTGGCGAAACATGCTCATCGGTGTCGGGCTAGACCCAGACGATGACAGCCTCGATCCCAACACTGCTGTCGGTCTTGGCAACGCCGCAGGCTTTGGCGTTGTGGCCGGGCGTATCAACGATGGCATGAACCAGTCTGGAAGCTACGGCCGTACCCATAACCCCATGCCATACATGGACTACACGGGCTACACACCCGTCAATACGGCCTACGAGCTTGTGGATCCGTCGCGTTGGCAACCGGACATTCAACGCAAGGGAATCGGACTGTACAAGGTGCAACAGTTCGTCACGCCGCAGTATGCGCTGGTCGAACCCTACTCGTACGACGATCGTGCGGTCTTTGCTTTTCCGCCACCACGGGACAGCAACCACCGCCGCGTTGCCGCCTACAAGGCCCAGGCCGATGCAGTTCTGGCGGCGTCTGCTAGCCTCGATGACCAGAAGAAGCTGATGGCCGAACTCTTCGACAACAAGATCGAGGGTTTGGGTTTCTCCGCGGTCTTCGTGACCTTCGCCCATGGACTTTCGTTGATGGATTTCATTCAACTGGACTTCCTCACAAACATGGCCGCCTTCGATGCGGGTATCGCAGTCTGGGAGGAGAAGACGGAATACGACGCGGTTCGTCCTTTCAGTGCGATTCGCCACATCTACGGTGATGAGCCCGTCGTGGCCTACGGTGGTCCCGACGTCGGGGCGGTTTCGATGCCAGCCAGCCAGTGGAAATCGTACCTGGAGGAAGCTGACCACCCGGAGTATCCATCGGCTTCGACATGCTTCTGCGCTGCGCACGCGCAGGCGGTGCGCAACTACCTCGGCACCGATGTGTTGGGTTGGCAAATTCCGAGGCCGGCGGGTAGTTCCCGCGTCGAACCGGGCGTGACGCCGAGCGTCGATACGGTCCTTTCCTTTCCTACTTGGACGGATTATGTCGAAATCTGCGGTCAGAGCCGCGTTTGGGCGGGCGTTCATTTCCAGGCCGCGGTCGATGAGAGTCGAGCCATCTGCGATGACTTCGGCGATCACGCATACGAGTACTTCACGTCCCTGGTCGATGGTACGGCAGACTCTCCACGGGCGCCGAGTCAGGGTATGTAATCGGGTGAGTCGCAGTACCGACATGGGTCGGTCGTTCAATTGGTCGGCGTCAGCGGGAGGAGGTTTCAGGCCTGCCGCTGACGCCGCGGTCGTTTGCGACCCAGAGCTTCGCGCACCGCTCGGGCAAGTGATTGGTGCAGGTACGGCTTGTGCAAGAGTAGGTCCTGCTCGTCGAGCGTCGGCAGCTCTTCGATGGGATAACCCGAAGTCATGAGCGTGGCCAGTCCGGGGCTGAGCCGTCGCGCCCGCCGTACGAGCTTGGCGCCGCTGAGCTCCCCCGGCAGCACGATGTCGGTGAAGAGCAGCGAGATGTCGTCGCGTTGCTCGATCAAGGTCAGGGCCGCGTCGGCATCTCGCGCTTCCAGGCAGGCGTATCCCAAGGACTCGAGGGAACCGACCACCACGCGCCGCACTTCTTCGTCATCTTCGACGACCAAGATGAGTTCCTTTTCGATGACGGCTGTCGGCAGTGTCTCGGCCGTTGTTCTGCCCGTGTGCTCGGGCGCTTCGGGAGCCGCCGGTATCAGCAGGCGCACGGTCGTGCCGCGGCCTTCGTCGCTTTCGATGAGAACGGTGCCGCCTGATCGCTTGGCCAAACCGTGGACCATATTCAGCCCCAGGCCGCTGCCTTCTCCGACTCCCTTGGTCGTGAAGAAGGGTTCGAAGGCGCGCTCCCGATCGATCCGCAGACCAGGATGAAGACGGCCATACCGAGGCGCCGCAGCACCGTCGAGCGCAGGTTTCTCAGCTGCTCCATCGCCATGGGCTGTGCGGAATCGGCCGCTCGCGTGTCGGCGTGCCTGGTTCGCCGTGGCAGTGCGCGTCATAAACCGCGGTGCCCGCAGGCACGTTTCGTTTCTTCGCGCCGGGCTTTCGACCCGTATCACGGTCGAGCGCCCGTGGGAGGTGCGAAGGCGCCTATCGGTGAGCAGCGCGCTTCCCACGGACGACGGATTCGTCCGTGGCGATCCGGACGTGATCAGCCTACCACGATTGCGTTGACGCAAGCGTCGATAGTGAGCATGGCCTGAGTGATGTGGGAGTCAGACGGCATTGCTGTCCTACCTCACTCCACGACCGAACTCTAATCCCCAAATAAGCGCAGGTTGCAGGCGATCTCCACAAATCTTTTGCGTTCAGGCGCTCGCGGAAGTGCTCAACGCGCCTCCTGGTGCGCCTGCGCTTTTCGCAAACCCCTGATTCACAACATCTTTGCGCAGCTCATCCTCCACATGCGCTTGTTTAGGGTCTAGATGTGCTCGGCGGAAGTCATGATCCGCTCTCGGGACCGCTACGGCGCCAGCTGCGGTGTCCGGTCCCCTTGAAATACACGGAGTATTCCCGCGGAGGCCGTCCTTGCATCTGGCATCGTATCGACCCCGATCATCGGCTCAGCACTTCCGCCGAGCACATCTAGTACACCGACTTGTCGATGTTGTGGCGTTTGAGCTTTTCGTAGAGGGAGCTGCGCGGGATGTCGAGCTGTTTGGCGGCCTGGGGGACGTTGCCGGCGGTGCGCTTGAGTACGCGCTCGATGTGGCGGCGCTCGATTTCGGCCAGCGTTAGCTCTTCGTCGTTGTCGGGTACGGGAGCCAGAGGCCGGTCGAAGCTGAGATCGGCCACTTCGATGCTGTCACCCCGGGCGCGTAGCAGCGCCCGCTCGAGCACGTTGCGCAGCTCGCGGATGTTGCCGGGCCAGGCCTGGGCGCGCAGCTGCTGTGCGGCAGCGTCGGAGAGCACCAGGCCGCGGGCGGCGCCGCCGACTTCGTCGAGCAGGCGGCGGGCCAGCTCGGGGATGTCGTCGCGGCGCTCGCGTAGGGCCGGCACGCGCAGCGGTAGGGCGCTGAGGCGATAATAAAGGTCGGGACGGAACTCGCCGCTGCTGGCGCGGGCGTGCAGATCGCGGTGGGTGGCGGCCACCAGGCGCATGTCCACGCGGCGGTCGCGCACGTCGCCCAGGCGCCGGATGCGTTTTTCTTCGAGCGCTTTGAGCAGCTTGGCCTGGATGTCCAGGTCCAGGTCGCCGATTTCGTCGAGGAAGAGCACGCCACGGTGGGCCAGCTCCATCAGCCCTTCTTTGTTGGCGATGGCGCCGGTGAAGGCGCCCTTCTGGTGGCCGAAGAGTTCGGACTCCAGAAACTCCCGGCGCAGGCCGGCGCAGTTCAAATCGACCATGGGCTCGGCCGCGCGCGTGCCGTGGGCGTGCAGCCAGCGGGCCAACACGCCTTTGCCGCTGCCGGTCTCGCCCTCGATCAGAATCGGGCTGTCGCTCTCGAGTACGCGCCGGGCTTCTTCTTCCAGCTGGCGAATGGCGGGGCTCTGGCCGATGAAAGGCGTCGGGTCGTCCTTGCGGCCGCGGGTCTCGGCGGCGCGCTGGCGGCGCTGGCGCCGCACTTCCTTGCCCAGGCGCTCGAGCACGATCTGCAGCGCCGACAGCTCCACCGGCTTGGTCAAAAAATGACTTGCCCCGCGCTGGATCGCCTCGACCGCCAGATCGATGGAGCCATGGCCGGTGAGCACCACCACCGGCAGTGAAGGCTCCAAATCGTGCAGCCGCGGCAACAGCTCCAGGGCGGTTCCGTCGGGCAGTCGGTAGTCGATGACCGCCATGTCGGGCTGCTCGTTCATGCAGACGCGCACGCCGCTCTCGCAGCTGTCGGCTTCGACCACGGCGAAACCCTTGGTCTGCAGGTACTTACGGACGCTGAAACGGAGTCCGGGTTCGTCGTCGACGAGTAGTACGCTCAGTTCGGCCACTTGCGCTCGCCCGTTCGCTCGCCCGTTCGCTCGGTGCCACGCCGCGCGAAGTCCGGATCATGCCCAATCCGAGAGGCGCGCGCCAGCTCTGCGGGGCCTCGGACTCAGGAGCGACCGGCGCCGGCCGTGATCTGGGGCTCAGAGTCGCGCGCGCTTTCACTCAGCTCCGAGACGATGCGGGCGATGTCGGGCAGCGAGGTGGGCTTGCCCAGGACCACGTCGGCGCCGCGGGCGCGAGCCTCGCGGGCGACCTCCGAGGTGAGGCAGCCGGTGAGCATGACGCGGCGGCTGCTGGGGCGCTTCTGGGCGGCGAAGGCCAGTAGCTCGAAGCCTTCGGCGCCGTGCACTGCGGTCATGCGCAGGTCGCTGATGACCACGGAGTAGTCGATGTGGGCCAGCAGGGCTTGGGCCTCCTCCAGCTCGCTGGCGGTGTGCACTTCGTAGCCCTGACGGCTCAGGTAGCTCTTGAGGATGGTCAGCACGCTCGCTTCGTCGTCGACCAATAGGACGCGGGGCTTCATGTCCCGCTATGAAGCAAGTCCCGTGCCCACTTGGATGGTAGGGTGGGCCCGGCCGAAAGGGCCACTTCTGCCCACTTTTTGCGCCGCGAGAGACGCCCGCGGGGCCGGCCACCGGCGGCGATGTTCGGATTTCGGATCATGCTTCCGACTCCCGGATCGCCAGCGCCGGAACCTCGATGCCCACGCGGGCGCCGCCTTCGGCGCGGTTGCCTAGCGTCAAAATTCCGTCGTGCTCCTCGGCGATGCGCTTGGCCAGGGCCAGGCCCAGGCCGGTGCCGCCGCGGCGCCGCGAGTAGAAGGGCTGCAGTACCTTGCCCATTTCGGCAGGGTTGAAGCCACTGCCTGCGTCGAGCACTTGGCAGCGCAGCCTCCCGCCCAGGTCCTGGCTGCAGAGGCGCACAGAGCTCCCCGACGGACTGAACTGCAGCGCGTTTTCGAGCAGGTTTTGCAGGGCACGCTGGAAGCCGTCGGCCTGGCCCACCAGGCGGCGGCCCGGGGCGCCCAGCTCAAACTCGATCGCGACGCCGCGCTCTTTGGCAAGCGGCTCGCAGGTGGCTGCGGCCGCTTCGATCACCGCATCGAGTTCGAAGGGCACCGCGTTCGCCTCGGCCCGCGGCTTGCTGTAGTCGAGCAGGTCGGTCATCAGATTGCTCAAGCGCTGGGCGCCGTCTCGGATCACGTCGAAATACTCCTCCAGCTCCTTTTGGCGACCGAACTCGGCCTCGGCCGCCTCGATGGCCGAAGTGATGCAAAAGACGGGGTTGCGAACCTCGTGGGCTACCGAGGCCACCATCTGGCCGATCGCCGCCAAGGTGCGGGCCGTCTCCAGCTCGGCGGCGGTGCGCTGCTGTTCGGTCACGTCGCGCACGATCGCCACCACTTCCCCCGGATTGCCAGGCGCGAAACGGGCCTCGAAGCTGCGCCTACCGTCGGCCAGCGGCAACTCATAGGTCCAGCTCTGTAGCTTGCGACTGTCGAGGGTTTCGGCCACCAGCTGCTGGCAGCGCTCGGCGAAGTCCGGTGGCATCAGATCGGCCAGATGGCTGCCGATGATGGTCTCCGGATCGGTCATGAGCAGGGAGGGGTCGGGGGCGCGGTAGTCGAGCACGCGGGCGTCGCGGTCGAGCCGGAAGACCAGGTCGGGGATGGCCTGCAGGATGGCGTCGGCGGTGACCTCGCTGCGCACCAGCTCCACGCTCTTGCGCCGTAGCTCGGCCGAGTGGGCCTGCACCCGATCCTGCAGCGAGGACTTGGCACGGCGCAGCGACTGTTGGCTGCGCACCAAGTCGGTGACATCGTGGGCCTGGCCCAGCACGTAGGGGCTGCCGCCCTTGGGCTCTTGCAGCACATTGTTGTAGGCCCAGACCCGGCGCTCGCCCGATTGATGCTGCACCTGCATCAGGCCGGTCGACAGGCCGCGGTCGCGGATCTCGCGCAGGTAGCTCTCGAGCTGGCTGTGCAAGTCGCTCGGGACCAGGTGTTGCAGGCCCAGGCCCTCGTAGGGCAGGCCGCCGTAGCCCAGGTTGCGCCGTGCCCCCAGGCTCACCGCCAGAAAGCGTCCGTCCAGGTCGTGGGCGCAGACCAGCCCCTGGGCGCGTTCGACCGCGCGCTTCAGATCGCTGCCGGTGCGTCCGGTGGACAGGGCCACCGGACGCTCGTCGATGTCGTCGACTCGCAACGAATCGGCGGGGCGCGAGGCGGCCGCTTCGAGCGCCTGCTGCACCACGCCCTTGAGTTCGAGGGGGCGGATCTGGCCCTTGAGCAGAAACGACTCTGCACCCTCCACCAGCAGCTGTGAGGCCAGACTTTCGTCCTGCAAGCCCGATAGCAGCACGACCGGCAGCCCTGCGGCGGCGCTGCGGACGGCGCGGAAGGTCTTGAGGCCGTCGGAGTCGGGCAGTTTGAGGTCGACGATGGCCACGTCCATACGCACCTGCCCCAGCCGCTCGACGGCGGCGGCCAGGTCGCTGCAGTGGTGCACCACGGCGGCGTCGCCAAAGCCGCGGGACAGGGCGCGCTGGACCAGCCGGGCAAAAGCCGGGTCGTCCTCGACCAGTAGGATCGACAGCTCGCGTGCGGCCGTCGTGTCCGCTTCGGATTCGGCCGCTTCGTCGGTCATGTGGAGGCTCATCCTACAGGACCGGGCGCGGTTCGGGGTGGATGGTCGATCACGGGGGCCGAGACATGATCTGGACCGCGTCGGTCTGCGCTCATGCGGCCCCCTCGACCGCGCCCGCAGGCAGCGTGCCGCTATCCGACAGCAGCTTCTCGAAGCTCTCCAGGGCCATCGGGGGATAGAGGTACCGGCCCTGGACGCGCTCGCAACCCAGATTCTTGAGCAACGATAGCTCGCCGAGTTCCTGCACGCCCGCTGCGTGCACCTGCAGGCGCAGGGCCCGGGCGATGCCGAAGACCGCCTCGAGCACATCGCGCTTGAGGGGGTCGCGGTCGATGTCGGCCACGAGCGCGCGGTCTACTTTGACGGCGGCGATCGGCAGTCGTCGCAGGAAGCTCAGCGATGAGTAGCCGGTGCCGAAGTCGTCGATGGCGAGGCTGAGGCCGAGGGCGGCCAGGTTTTCGAGGGTTTCGACCACATCGGGCGCGTCGTCCATCAGCACCGAGCCGGTGATCTCCAGGGTCAGCCGCGACGGGTCGGCACCGGTGTTGCGCAGGGTGGCGCCGAAGCGCTCGGCCAACTTCGGATCGTGCAGCTCGCGAGCCGAAAGGTTGACGGTCAAGTCCAGGCCGCCCGGGCCGCCCGGGAGCCGACGCGTGCGTAGCTCGGCGTGGCAGGCCTCTTCGAAGATCTGATCGCCCAGGCGCGTGACCAGGCCCGTGGCTTCGGCGATTGGAATGAAGCGTTCGGGCTCGATCGGGCCGTGCTGGGGGTGAACCCAGCGGCTCAGAATTTCGGCGCCGACCACAGAGCCGCTGTCGGGATCGACGATGGGCTGAAAGGCGCTGTCGATGGCGCGGTCTTCGATGGCACGGCGCATGCTGGCGATCAGCTCGAGCCGCCCGCTGGAATCCTCGCGGGTCTGTTGGTCGAAGATCTGATAGCCATCGCGGCCGCGCGCCTTGACGCGGTACATGGCGGCGTCGGCGTCGCGCAACAGCGCTTCGGCAGTCTGGTTTGGGTCGTCACCGAGGGCGATGCCGATGCTGGCGCTCACGTAGAGTTCGTGGCCGTCAATGCACACGGGAGCCTTGACGGCTTCGACGATGCGTTCTGCGATGGCGGTGACTTGGTCGCGGTCGCGCAGCTGCTCGCAGACCACCACGAATTCGTCGCCGCCGAAGCGGCCGACGACGTCGCCAGGGCGGATGGCGTCCACCAGACGTTCGGAGACCTCGCGCAGCAAGCGGTCGCCTGCCTGATGGCCGTAGCCGTCGTTGACGAGCTTGAAGCCGTCGAGATCCACGAAAAGCAAGCCCACCATGTCCCGGTTGCGGTGGGCACGGAGTAGGGCGGCCGCCAGCCGTTCGTTAATTAGCTTTCGGTTTGGAAGGCCGGTCAAGGCGTCGTGCGTGGCCTGGTATTGGAGCTGGGCGCGGGCACTGACGCGGTCGCTGATGTCATGCAGGGTCAATACGGCGTAGGAGCCATCGGGGCCGTCGCAGCGCTGCACGGAGGCTTCGGCCGGGAATTCGGTGCCGTCCTTGCGGTAGCCGTGGATCTCGGTGCGGTTCTGCATTGCCAGGCGGGCGCCGGGCGCATCGAAAAATCGGCGCATGTGCTCGGCGTGCTGCGCGCGCGAGCGTGGTGGCAACAGTTGCTCCACGGCAAGGCCCGTGAGTTCGCCGCTACGGTAGCCGAAGTCGAGGGCGGCGCGGTCGTTGGCCTCCATGATGGTGCCGTCGGTGTCGACGGCGATCACGGTGGTGTCGACCAGGTCGAGAGCGGCCCAGCCGTTGGCTACCCCGGGGGGCGGGGCCGTGCTGCTGGCGTCGCTGCCGTAGTGAGTGCTGATGATGACGTGGGCAAGGGTGCAACCGGCGTGGTCATCGATGCGGTGGCAGTGCAGCGATATCAGGCCGCGGCTGCCGTCGCAGTAGCGAGCCTGGCCCTGCCAGCGTTTGGCGGAAAGGGCCAAGGCCTGGGCTTCTGGGATGTCGGCAAAAAGCTCGCCCAGGGGCAGGCCCAGCAGCAACTCGGGGGAGTCTGTCCGCCAGGCCTGGGCGAAACCCTCTTCGAAGCCGAGCAGATGGTCCTGGGGATCGACGATGAGCACGGCGGCGTGACTGCTGACAGTCGGAGCGCGGATGCCGGGGGTATTTTCGGCGGTGGTAGAAGGGGGAGCTTCTTCCGAAAGCCCCCTGCGGCGTGCAAACAGGCCCAGATGGGCAGCGCCGTCCTGGCGGAAGCACAGCGCGAGCAGGCGCTCCCAGCCAGCAAGCTGCGCCGGGGCCTGGCACTCGGGGTGGTCCAGGGCGATCAGCGCACCGGCTGCTGCCCGCTGTAGGCAGGAGGGTTGGTGGGCGAGCCAGTCGAGGGTGTGCTCGGCCCACTCGGGACCATCGGCGACGACGTTGGGGGCCACGGGGCACAGCTGGGTCAGACATCGATCGCCCTGCAGGACCTTCAGGGTGCCCAGCAGCACCGTCGCCTGCGGCGCACGCGGCCGCGTGGAGGCGCGCAGGGTGGGCGCCGAGGAAACGGTGGGGGCGACCTGCAGCTCGGCGCCACGGTAGCGATCGGGGACGCGTGGGTCGATGCGGCCGAAGGACTCGACGATCTCGAAGGAGCCGTCGGCTCGGCAGCGGGCCAGGTAGGTGTTGACGTGGGCGTGGTGGGTGACCGGATCCATCAGAACCTGGCCCTGGGGGGCGGAAAGCCAGCTGTATTCCAGGGCGTCGACCAGGGCTTCGGATTCCGTGCTTCCGGTGGCCTCGACGGCGGCGGCGAAGGCCTTGACGCAGACGTAGGTGCCTTCGCCAAAATTGGTCATCAAGGTCGAGCCCGAAGGCCACAGTGCCTCGCCGCCGTTGAGCTCCTTCAGGCCGCTGAGGACGGCGCGGTTTTCCGCGGTGTCCACGCTCATGAAATAGGTGTTGCTGCTGTAGAGACCGGCGCGTACCTCCGGCGGCAGGCGCGAAACCATGGCTTCGTCGTAGTGCCCCATGACCACGGCCATGCGCCCACGAAGACCGCGTTCGGCGAAGCGGGTCAGCAGCAGCCGCTGATCGGTGCCGGCGGCATAGGGCACGAAGACATCGGCGCCCGAGCGGGCCAGGCGTTGCAGTAGGGCATCGAAGTTGCTGCAGCCGAGTGGAAAGTACTCCTCGCCGACCACCTCGCCGCCGGCGGCCGCCAAGCTGCGCTTGGCGGCATCGATGGAGCCGCGGGGCCACTCGTAGTCGTTGCCGGCGAAGAACATCTTGGGGCCGCAGCGGGTGGCCATGGCCGGAATCATCTTGTCGATCTGCTGGTTGGGCAGGGCGGCAAAATGGAAAAAGTAGCGGCTCCAGATGCTGCCCTCGTAAAAGGAGAAGTTCAGGTAGGGTACGCGGCGGGGGGCGGCGACCCGGCTGGCGACCGCGATGCGGGCGTTGGACAGCAGATTGCCGACGAGGGCTACGCAGCCCTCCTCGTCGAGCAGGCGTTGGGCCTGGGGCACGGCGGTCTCGGGCAGGGATCCGTCATCGGCGACCACCAACTCCAGGGGGCGCCCGAGCAGACCGCCGGCCTGGTTGACCTCGCGTGCGGCCAGGCGCCCAGCGCGTGCGATCTCGCTGCCGTACATGCCCACCACACCGGTCAATGGTGCCATAAGGCCCAGGCGGATCGGCGTGCGCGTTGCCGGGGTCGCGGCGCGCGAAGGCGGCGTCGTACTGCTCATGGTGCGAAGTTCCAGCCGATCACAACGGCAGCTGGCGGCAGAAGCTGAGTGAAATTTGACGGGGCCTTTGGGCCGAAAGGGGACGGCGCCAGAGGCGCGCCGAGGGCCCGCACCGGCTACGTATGACGCACGCCTCCGGAGGCCCGTCGTCGGGGCCTGCCCACGGAGCGGCCGTGCAGCCCCCCTCAGCAGCCGTGGTCGCTCAGGACGCCGGCTCGGACTGAAAACGGGGCCGGCACCCCGCATCCGATGTCGACCGAGAAGCCCGCCAGAAGGACGGTTGCGGCGCAGCCTGGGGGCAGAGGGACAGGGATAACCTCCCAGGCCGCAGGGCCGCAACGTGGCGATAAGGGGGTCTCAACTGACGGGTTCTCCGGTCGATCATCGGACACGGGATGCCGGCCTTCATGTCCGCGAAAAAAAGCAAGTCGCGTGCCAGATCGACGATGAAATCGTAAGTACGCGGAAGTATGGGGGTTCACTTGTGGCGTGGCGCCGGCCGCTAGGGTGCGGGCGGGGCCAGGATCTGGAATCTGGAACGAATCCTGGACGCGGATTCCGGGGGTTGGACGGCAGGGGGAGACCTTGGCGGGTGCTCGGGCTGGCGGTGGGCGCTGGGACCGCGGTGGGCGTCGCGGAAAGGGCACCGGAAACGTCCTTGGCAGCATTTTCCATTTTCCAGGTTTTGGGTTGGCCGCCTTCCGCGCGTTCGGCCGCTGACGCATGGCGAGGCGATGTTGACACGCGACGAGGGCATTTTGAGGAGTTTCGCGAGGGCGAAAGCCGCGAGCGCACCTGCTGGCTGTGAAGCTGCCAGGGAGGTTTTCGCGAGCTGTTCCTGGCGCGGATCGGAGCGATTCCTCCGATGCAGGGCCAGAAAATCACGATTGCGCGTTCGTGCTCGCGGCGTCCTCGCACAGACTCGGAGTCAGCCGATTGAAATATGCCGATTGCCGCCCTGGCCTCCGCGTTCGCCCTGCCGGGGCAATCTCGCTTCCAGACTGCGCACTGTGTCACTTCGGCCAAATGGCGGTGTTGTCGTCGGGCTCGAAGAGGTAGCCGTACTGGATCTCGTCCAAGCAGCCGTCGTGGAAGAATAGCATCACCCCCATGCGCTTGTAGCTCAGACACTCGTAGTCAATGTCCAGGTCGCGGTCTACCAACTGGGGCAGTTCGTTCGCGCCGGCACCGAGAAATCGGATCACGAAGGCCCTCGAGCGCCCATGCAGATCTCCACCGAATAGCGTGTGCCCGCGCCCGTCGATGGTGATGTTCCCGAGCTTGAAGTCGTCCTCCTTGTCGAATCGGAAGGACGCAGACAAATGCCCAAATGAAAGCTCGCGATACCAATCGCCAGAGCGTTCTACGAACTCAGCCTCCTCGACGCGATCGGGCTTGCCGAGCATGCGCGTGACGAGTCCCTCCTCGAAACCGAACCGAATGCTGCCCAGTCCAATGCCCGGCTTGATCTCCATCGCGTTTTCCTCCCAGCTGGCGTCATCGAGCCGTTCGCTCGGACTCGTTAGCCGCCAGGGGATCGTCGAGACCAGCCGCGCCATGGACACCGCCGGCCCCCCGGGCGCCCACGGTGCGCGAGGCAGCACGGCTACTCTACGCCATCGCTGCGCCCGATCCCAAAGACCTCGAGACCCAACGCATTGCCCGCTCGCCGCGCCGCTTCGCCGACGCCACGCGTCCGGACGCGCTCGCCGGCAAGTGCATCGGAATGGCCCGGCTGCGAAGTGACGTCGCCTCACACGACGCAACGATGCTCGAGAGGGTGCGGCGACGTCTCGGGACTGCCGGCGCTGAGACCATCGACTTGGCGCCCTCTTCGAGCGTCGATGGGCGTCGGACACCCGACGAATTCGGCACCATCGTCGGCCACGACCTCAGGCGCGGCCTGTCGGGGTTTCTGGCGCCGCTGCAGTCGCCGATCAAGAGCCTCGCCGACGTCACCGCCTTCAATCGCCAACAGCCGCAGCTGCACATGCCATGCGGGCAGGGCCGGCTGGTGAAAGCCGAAGAACAGCGCCTCGATGAGGCCCGATAGCAGCAAGTCCTCCTTCAACACCGCGAACGCGCCCGACGACGTATCGACGACCTACTCGACGACCACGGCCTCAACGCCATTGTCGCGCTAGGCAGCCCCTCCTACCTGCACTACTGCGCGGTCGGTTATCCTGCGGTCAACGTTCCTGCCGGCACGCGACCCAGCGGCGAGCCCGGAGGCGTCATCTTCCTTGGCAAATTTCTCTCCGACCACGACTTGCTCGGCTACACCTGCGCCTTCGAGCAAACGCCGTAGCGCGACGACGCGGCCACCTGACTCGCGCCGTGGCCGTGCCCCTGTGGACGCTCGAAGAGTGGTTGCGACGGAGCCAGCAGGTCTGCGACCCGTAGCGGTCCGCGCGGCCAGAGCCTCAGCAGTCGCAAGACGCAGTGGGCGGCGCCGCCGGCGACGATCTCACCGACGCTCGGGTGCAGACCATGCTCCCTCAGTGTCGCGTCTGCAACAGTAGCTTCAGCGCCTTCCACAGGCACCTGCTGCACCCCACCTCAACATCAGAACTCAATCCAAATCGACCGCAGTGTGATGCCTCGGTATCGAAATGCGTACTTCCGTTCCGCCCCCTGGCCGCGGGTTGAGTTCGATCCGACCACCGTGCTGCGCGACGATTTGGCGAACGATCGTGAGGCCCAAGCCCACGCCAAAAGTCTTGGTGCTGAACAGCGGCTCGAAAAGCCGATCGCGATGCTCCTCAGAAATCCCTATCCCGGTGTCCCGAATGCAGATTTCGATGCCATCAAAGTTGCCGCTTCCGGTTGTCACTTCGATTCGTGGAGGTAGCGGCCCCAGGGCCCGCCCGTCGGGATCGACCATCGCCTGCGCGGCGTTCGTCACGACATTGTCGATGACCCGCGCCATGCGACGTTCATCGAGTTCGACTTCGACGCCCGGAGCATCTGGCCGCCACACGAGTTCGATGCGAGAATTCACTGTAAGTGATGATAGCGTCTGTTCCAACCAGGCGTCCAACACGACCCTATTCAAACCGAGTTCGGTGCTTCGGGTATACTCGAGCAGCTCGTCAATAATATGGTTACACTGTCCGATGGCCTGAACGATACGCGCTAGATTTCGAGCCACAACCTCGTCGTCGTACCCTTCGAGCTTGCGTTCGATCACAAAAGCCCCCGATGAAATGGCTCCGAGCGGATTGCGTAATTCGTGGCTCACCGTCGCCGCCAGTCGCCCGAGCGTGGCAAGTCGCTCGGATTGAAGTAGATCACGCTGGGCTTCTCTCAAAGACCGCTCGCGCTCGACAATCTGTTCCTCGAGAGAATCGGCATGGCTGGCAAGCGCGTGCTCCGCTCGCGTGCGACGGGCAATTTCTTCGTTCAGGCTAGTAAATAGCTTGACGTGCCCGACCGCAATCGCTGCCTGCGGGAGCAAGAGCGAAAGCGAACGCCGCACTCCTGGTTCGAAGGCCGGGGCGCCGGCCGGACGTTCCAGGTAAATGACGCCGTGACGCTCCCCGCCGATAGCCAAAGGAAGCGCCAGGCCGTGACCTCGTATGGACTCGTCATAGTAAGGGTCTGCGCCTAGATCGGTCTCCGGCGCAGACCCCGTATGGGAGGCCGCTTCACCGCTCTGATACACGTAGCGCACGAGGGTGCGTGGCAACTCGTTATACCGATCAAGAGGACTTCCGACGAGCGTGAGGCTTCTGTCGCTCGTCATCTGGTCGGCAACCACCAGCTCGTCATCAATCGCGAGCACCGCTCGAGCGAAGTTCGAGCCGGACATTTCGCACAGGATCTCGACAGTAGTGTCCACGACCCCTCGAAGATCGGTGTTCTCGCTCAGCGCGCGTCCTGCTCGGACGAGCGCGGTCGCTTCGAGGTGAGCATCGACGGTCGCAGTACTCTGGACAGTCGGCGCAAAGCCGCCCGATGGTCTCGAAACGTCGAGCATATCCGGGTAGCGCGTCACCAGCATTTGAACCTTTTTCGTTGCTCCCCACTGGCCGAATGCAACGCACGCCCGTCGCATGTAGGCCTCTGCAACCAAGGAGTGCCCGAGTGCTCGATGAAAGATCGCTGCGCGTTCGGTGGTGATCCCGACTTCCCAAAGCAAGCCGTGATCCTCGGCCGCCTGCGTCGCGGCCGCGAAGCCGTCGATTGCCTCCGCACGGCGTCCAACAACTCGATCTCTCTCTGCCCGGAGCAGAAGGTGTTTCGCCGAAAACGTCTCCGAGCAAGCGTCGGCCCAGATCCCTATCTCGTCGATGATCTCATCGAGCTGCGAGCCGACCTCGTCTGTGCTGGCGTCCCCCAGAGAGGCCAGTCGAGCCAATCCGTAGATATAGCCGTGCTCCACCGTCGAGAGTTGACCCGCGGCGCCGGCCAAGTACTGGCCTGACTGCTCGAGGTGCGGAATGGCAGCTTCATGCCCCTCGAGCAGATAGGTACACAGGCCTTTGTACAGTGCGTGCAACTGAACACCGTGGTCGAAGCCACGTTGGCGCATGGCGTCGACAGTGGCGCGATCGGTGTCGCCCGCGGCGTCAAACGACCCGAGGTCGTGGTCGGCCCCACGAAGCGAATCGATGAGGCCGGTGAGACTCTCTAGCAGGACCCGCGAAGGGTTGAGAGTCCGTGTCACATAGCGTTGTGCCTCCTCAACCTCCGCTTTCAGGGTCAGAAGATCCGTCCCGGAGGAAAACTCCAGGAGCATCTTCGACAGCAGCGCGTAGCCGGCGTAGAGCTGGTCGCCACTCTGGACACACGCGCGGTGACATTCGTCGTGCAAGGCAATACAGCGGCGGAGCGGTTCCTTTCTGACGCTCGTGATTCCGGCAAAGGTGATCAGTTGTCTTCCGAGTACGTGGTCGTCTCCGAAGGTTCGTGCCAGCGAGACGCCGAATAGGCCCATGCGATAGCTGGTCTCGGCGTCGCGCCGCAGCAAGAGCAGCAGTACGCCCATCAGCGTAAAGCCTGTCGCGCAGAGGGCCGAAACGCCGTGGGTGAGCGCCAGATCGATGAAGCGCCAGGCGAGGTGCGGAAGCAGCTCCGGCCGCGTGACGTAGACCGGCGATATCAGTTCACTGAGGAGCTGGAGTTCGGCGTCAACCGCGGGAGCCGGAGCTTCCGGGTCGGGGTCCGAATTTCGTGCTTGCAGTTCGTCCAGGGCGGAAACGGCGCGGTCGAGCAACGCGTCAGCATCGCAATTCCGCGCTGCCTCTTCGATGTCGTAGCTTCGAGCAGCAAGTACTGCAAGCCCGGTCGCAACCGCTTCATTCCAACGTTCCGCCGCAAGCTCGAGCGCGACGTGCGCCTTGCCGAAGCGCAGCGCAAAGCGAGTCGTGACGGGCGCTTTGTTGCTGCCTTCGATGAGCGAACGGGCCTCCTGAAGTTCGCCGAGGTTTGTGTGGCACTCGATGATGCAGCAGGTGAGTTCGAAAACTGCATCGCGACTGTCCTCATCTGCGAGCGAACTTGCGAGGGTAAGGCCTCGTTCGGCAAGTTGAAGTGCCAAGGCGAACGCCCCCTGAGCTGCCGCACTGTACGCCCCCTCCAGGTGGGCAACGACCAGATTCGGAATCTGGCTCGACTCGATGCTCGAGACGTCAATGCCGTCCAACAAGATCAGCCCGTCGATGAGTTCGTGGCTGGAACCATTCGGGATTCGATCTGACAGGGTCCACACCCCAAATCGATGACGAGCAGCCAGGGTCACCTCTCGCCCTACGAGGGATTGGCAGGTGCGCGCGGTCGTGGCGTGTGTGAACGACCAACGAGGATCTTCGAGTACTGCGTCGTCGTCCGTAAAGCCATGCGGCTCGAGCAACCCTTCAGCAACCGCAGGCGCCAGCGCCTGCCTTACGGAAGCCAAATCTCCGAGTTCGGGCATCGCCACCATCAGTGAACTGGCGTTTACGGTGTTGCCGAGACTGGCGGCCACACCGAGGGTCCGCTGGCATCGTTGAGAGAGCTTCCTGGCACGGTTTTGAATCAACTCCGTCAGCCCCAACAGAGAACTCGGATCGGCCGATCGTTCCGGCGTCCAGACAAAGCCACCTTCGTCGCGGTCGGTGCGCAATGCGCCGGTGGCGTGCAGCTCGCGCAGTAGTTCGGTCAAGAGCAACGGATGCCCTTTGGATTTGGAATGAAGCTCGGCCGCGAGCGGATTGGCACGAGCACGAGACCAGTCGAGCATCTCAGCGACGAATTCGGTAACCGCATGTTGATCCAGCGGTTCGAGGACCAAATCAGTTATGGTGTGGCCCGAGTGAGCCGAACAGTCGAGAAACGATCGGACCTTTTGCGCGACATCGTCGTTGTCACGGTAGGTCATGACGAGCATCAGCGGTCCAACCCTCCTTTCGCAAAACAGAGCCGCGAGCAAGTCGAAGGACTGGGCGTCCATCCAGTGCAGGTCTTCGACGATCCACAGGACGGGTTGGCTCGAGTCGAAGAGCGCCGTGAGCAGGTCCGACACTGCCTGGTGGACCCGCTGTTGGCTGCGTGTGGACGCTACGGCCTCGTGCGCCCCTTGGACCTCCAGCAGCTGGGCCAGTGGAGGCACCAAGTCGGCCATCAATTCGACGTTGCCGCCGAGCGCGCCGAACAAGCGTTCGCGATGTTTCCGCAGTTCCGAGCGTGGAGAGGCCATCAGCGGTCGAAGCAGGTCCGATACGCTGTTGACGATTCCGGAAAACGGGATTGAGCGATGTCGCGGCTCGTGACGGCCTATGACGATGGCCGAGGGCAGTCCCGAGATTCGCTCGACCAGAGCGCCGATGAGGTGAGATTTGCCGATGCCTGCGGCCCCGTGGCATGCGACGATTTGAACGCCGGTGCCCGAGCCTGCGGCCGTGAAGATACCGAGCAGGCGATCGAGTACGGCTTCCCGGCCTATCGCACCAGCCGGTAGACTGGGTAGCGGTGCCGGATCGTCGCCGCCCAGCGTGATCGCGTCGTGGACCCGACCATCTTGCAGAAGGCCCTTGCAGCGCTGCAGATCCTTCGCGATTGATTCAGCGCGCTGATAGCGGAGTTCGGGGCGTCTGGCCAGCAATCGACGCACCAGTGCATCGAGGGCATCCGGAATATCGGTGCGGTACTGGAGCAGACTCGGCGGATCGAGGGTTCGTAGTGCGTGGGCCGTAGCGAGGTCATCTTTGCCCAAGAAGGGGTTGCAGCCCGCGAGCGCCTCGTAGAGTGTCACACCGAGGGCGAACAGATCGCTGCGCTGATCGATGCGACGCCGGTGTCGGCCCAGAAGCTCAGGGGCCATGTAACCCAGCGTACCGCCGATGTCCGCGCCTCCGTCTTCGCGGTGCGGTGCGCTCGCCGGCCGGTCCTGAAGACCTGCCATCCGTGCATGGCTGAAATCGCCGAGTTTGCAGTGTAAGGAGCCACGGGCCACAAGCAGGTTGTCAGGTTTGATATCACCGTGAATCAAACCTGCAGCATGAACTGCGACGACCGCATCGGCGATGCGAATCGCAATTTCAAAAAATTCCGAAGCCTCGAGCGTGCGGTGCCGGAGACGTTGCGAAAGCGGCTCGGCTGCAAAATCCTCGAGAAGCAACACGGTCTCTGCGCCGAACTTCGACAACTCGAGGTAGCGGAGAACGTTTGGCGATATCACCTCCTGGGCCAGCGACAGCTCGAGCCTCAAGCGAGCTTGGGCCTCGGCAGAAGGCCTGAGTGCGCGCTTGAGAACCAGGGGCGTCCCGCTCTCGAGGTCCATCGCTCGAAGCAGCTCGTGTTCTTGCGTACGAGCGAGAGCGTCGGCGACCAGCAGTTCCCGGGCGCGAGTTGCGGTGCCGGAGCGCACTGCGTCTCAACGCTTTTCTAGACCGAGCCGCCAGCGCTCGACCGCGGCCATGAGCTTTCGGGGCGAGACGGGCTTGACGATGCAGTGCGGATGGGCCTGGAGATCGAAGGTCCGCTCCACCGCTCCGGCGGACGCGCGCAGCAGCACAATGACGGGGACCGTCGGAGTTGCCCGTCGGATTAGCGCCAGTTGGGCAAGTGAACCCAGCAGGTCGTCGCTGGCGTCGATGACAGCAACCTCCTGCCCGGTTGCAGGCGCTTGGGTCGAAGTGGACTGCAATGGCTCTGCCGCGCACCGGACGGCAAAGCCGCGATCGCTGAGTTCCCGCAGCAAAGATGCCCGATGGCTCGGCCCAGATCCCTGGGTTGCGATGAGGGCTCCGCTTCCTCGTGCAGCAAGCGCATCGACGATCTGTGCCGGCGGAGTCTCGCCCTGCAGGACCGTCAAGGTCGAGCCGCCGGCAACTTCGGACAGCAGATGCTCGAGCTGGTAGCCGGTGGTCAGTACGAACTCGATGCTCGGGTGGTTTGCTCGCAGCCAGCGGTAGATGTCGAGGCCGGTCGTATCGGGCAGCTTGTAGTCCATAAAGACAAGAGAAAATCGTCCTGTATCCAGTTGTTCGTATGCCCGCTTGCCGTTGTGGGCGACGCCCACCGGCGTACCGTCCAGTGCCACCGCATCCGCGAGCGCCATCGCGGTGATGGTGCTGTCGTCCACGATCAGAACCTCGGAACCTCTCTCTGTCATTCGCACTCTAGCGGTGGGAACCCGGGATGCGGATCAGACATCGTTCCGCGATAGGCTCAATAGAAACGGCCGATTGAGCCAGAACTTGATACTGGCTGTCGTCGCGACCCGCGATTCCGCACCGGCGTATCCAACTCGCCCATCGCCGGGTCCCGGCACCGGCGCTGGGGGGCTGCTTTGGGGCGTCTGGGGGACGCATGTGTTGCGTCGAGGATAGAGGCGCCGATGGGAGAGCGGTTCGGACGCCGTGGACGCAGCTAGAGCACCGACCTTGGCGGCTATCACGTAGCTGCCTATTGCGGCTCGAAGCCCGTGGGATCCACGCGCTCGACTCCGGGTTCGAAGACGCCCCTGCCGGGAACGTGATTGACCTCGAGGCGGATTCCGTCGCGGTCTTCGAAGAGCAGGGAGTAGTAGCCGGGTACGAAAGCGTCTTCCTGTGGCGGATGCACGACCGCGGCACCGAGCTTGGCGACCAATTCGTGAACGGAGTCCACGTCTTGGCGGCTGCGGGCGCGGAAGCAGACGTGGTGGAGACCGGGGCGGCCCTGATCGAAGTGCTCGTCGGTAAATTGGGCCGCTGCGGGGCGCAGGCCGACAGCGGTGCGGCCGCCCACGTAGTAGAGAAATTGTTCGTCATCGGCCACTCGGGTCAGGCCCAGGTGCTCGAGCAGCGGATCGTAGAGGAGGCGCGAGGCCGGAATGTCGCGGACGGTGAGGATGATGTGGGCGATGCCGTTGATCTCGATGGTCATGGGTGCTGGAAGGCCCGGTCGGGGCATCAGGTGAGAGTGATGAATCGTTCGTTGAAGATCCCTCGGCCATGATAGTCGCCTTTCGTGGGTTGGTGTCGCGACTGTGTGGCAGTTTCCGGCAGGGCTCGCGTGTTTAGCACTTGTCCAGGCGGTTTTGCGCGCGCTCCTTGAAAGAGCAGTCATGAGGGCGGAAGAAATCGTGTGGGCGGCCTGGCGCCGGTGGCGAGACCGACGTCCCGTGATGCTGCACCGGAAAAATTGGCTGCAGGAGGATTCCTGTTCCGCAAGGCGGTCTGGACAACCGCAGGTTGGCATGGGTATGGGTCACCGCCTTGTGGTGATGTGCGCGGACGCTGTCCGTCGCGCACGTCCCTGCCGAAAGCGGCCCCGATCCCGACTGCCAGAACAGCCAAGACGGCGAGTTGGTTGAGGGGCCATCCATGCTCGACCGCCCATCGTCGACGATGCCTATCCAGGTTCGCGTTCTGCACCATCCTGGTTAGCACTACCGTGTCAGGGTAGCGGAGGAAGATCGCGCCGGGCAGGGAATTTGTAGGGTTTGGCCGACGTCGACGGCAGGGTGGGCCCCTTTCGAGACGGCCGACGAAGCCTCCGAATCCCCTGAACAAGCGAGGACCGCCGCTACCCTGACACAGTAGTGTTAGGCACCGTCGACGAATCGGTAGAGCCACTGCAGGGCGTCGTTCTCGTCGGTAAAGACTTTCGAGGGGAGCTTCGGGGCATCGATGCGCAACAATAGGTTGATGAGCATGCGCGACAGCGGCGAGTCCAGTAGCACCGCGTAGGCGCTGGCGACGTTCGGAAGATGTTCGGCGAAATGCCGGCGTGCGGCCCTGTCCGCCCCGCGCACCCTACGGCCGTCCGAGAGCACGGGCCGCTTACGGCCAAGGCTTACTTTGGCGATCGCGGCAAGATTGTCACGTGCGTCCTCGAGGGTGCTGATCTCACGAGGGCGATCCACGATACCACGGACAACACCGTCCATGCCCAGCCAAATCGTCCCGATTGCCGTGCGCACGACGGCGCCGCGAGGTGTATCAGGGGAGGACTCGAGCTGTCTTTCAGTCATGTGAGAATGCTAACAAAATATTCATTCAGAATCACAGCGAGAATACCTTTCCCAAGACGGTCACGGGTGACCATCTCACGCGATGGGTGCCCGTAGTTCCACATGACAGCCTGGCGCATTCACGAAAATGAGTTCGCCGTCGATCTGGGCGCTCAGCGCAGATGCCAAGCGCAGGCCAAGCGACCGGCCGGTCTCGAGTTCGACATCCGATGCGAAACCGGGCCCTCGGTCCTGGACCCGCAGCGAGAGCAGCCCTCGCTCGCATTCGTCGAGTGAGACTTCGACGACGCTGCCGCTACTGCCATCGTGGCCGTGTTCCAACGCGTTTCGAATCAATTCGTTGGCGATCAGTCCGATGGGCACAGCAACCTCCGGCGTGACGACCACGTTCGAAAGCCGAAGCGAGAGGCTCGCTGCACCGCTTCCGTGGGTCGCAGCGATGTGGGCCATGAGTGCCTCGAGGTAGAGTTCGAGGTCGATCCGCCCGAGGTGTTCGCTGGCGTAGAGCTGGTCGTGCACCAGAGACATGGCACGGACGCGTCCAATGCTCTGCTCAAGTGCGCACACCGCTGCAGAGTCGTCGATGTCTATCGCCTGCATCCGAAGCAGGCTTGTAATCACTTGTAGATTGTTCTTGACCCGATGATGAACCTCCTGCAGGAGAGCATCTTTTTCTTCGAGTGCTGCACGCAGTCGGAGCTCAGCGCCCAGTAGTGGTCTTAGATCGTGGGCGACGAAGACCCCGCCAGGCGTCTGTCCCTGGTTTTCCTGGAGGCGGACTCCCGACCAGGCGACAGGGACCGCGACGCCGTCGGGCCTCAGCAAGGTACGCCTCTGATCGCGTCCGTAGAGATCGTCGTGCTGCATGGTCGCTGGCCCGTGCGTGTTGTCCCCGCAAGCGAGGAACCGCTCCACGCGCTCTCCGACGATCTCCTCTTCGGGCAACCCGACTAGGTCCAGCAGCGCACCATTGGTGCGGTCGATTGAGCCCAAGGCATCGGCCACGATCAAACCGTCGGGTATCGACTCGAGAATCTCTTCGAGATGGGCTCGAGAGACCGCCACTGCCTGGAGCTCCTCGGCTAGTGCGTTCAGCCCAAGGCCAATCGCGTCGAAGATGTCGTTCTGCTTCGAAAGTCGAAACGGCTGGCTGAAGTCCATCCGAGCAAGTGCCGCAATGGTATCGGAGAGGTGCTCGAGGCGCTCGGTATCGGAGGAGGCATTCATGGGGGCGGGGTCCGTGCGGTCCTGCGAGAGCCTCGCCATCGCCGAGTTGAGCTGGCCGATGATTTCATCGAGCACATCACCCCGCGGCGAGGCCACTCCTCGGGTGCTCAGCTCACCCCTGGCCAGCGACGAGGCCAGGACCCGAATCGTCTCGAGTCGTGGGTCGTTCAATGTGCCGTCGAGCTTGTTCATGCCTGCTTCATCCGCAGCAGCTCAAGCTGGCTGGGCGGCGTCCCCGGAGAGGAAGACAGATACGTCGAGCCGAGCGACTTTCAGAAGGATAGGAACGACGAAAAAAGCCAAACCTTGCGCGTGTCGGATGTGTCAGGCGAATATTTCATGTGATCGGAGAATTCGATGCCTTTCTAGACTTCAACCGATGCCGACCGGGCCCTTCTCCTGCCGCTCGCTCGAGCGACAGCAGCTATCGCGGCGTCGCGTCGAGGTGGTGCCGGGGCTTGTCGTTGACCGGGTTGCACCAGTCGCGAAGCTGGCGAGTGAGGTCATCGATGTCCTCGAAGCTGCGGCCGGGATAGAAGTTGCGCTCGACGCGGCAGTGCGCAAGCCGCGAGCGAACGCGCCGGCGCGTACAAACGGTCGTTTCAATTCTGAGCGAGGACTTGCTCTTGCGGCAGCGGCAACTCTACGGCAACCCGCGTCCCGGACTGCCTATCAATCGCGACGGACGCTCCGATTTGATCGGCCAGATCCCGGACGAGTTGCAAACCGAATCCGCCACCATGCTCGCTTTCATCGGCAATTCCCACGCCGTCGTCACGTATCTCGAGCACGAGGCTCTCCCCTCGCCGGACAGAGCATACCCGGATGCTCCCAGAAGATCCGTCTGGAAATGCGTGCTTCACCGCATTGGTCAGAAGTTCGCTCACGATCAATCCCAGCGGCACCGCAGTATCCAACGAAACCCGAACTGGACCGACGTCGACCGAAATGTCAATCGGCTGAGGTTGGGCCACGTTTGCAGAATATTGTTCGTCGGCAATATCTCGAACGTAGTCCGCCAGGTCCACTGCGGCCACGTTCTCACCCCGGTAGAGCTTTTCGTGCACCAACGCGATCGCTCGGATCCGGTTGCGAAGCTGTTCTAGGGAATCCCGCAAGGCTGAGTCCTTCAGCTGACAGCCGTAAAGATAGACGAGTCCAGAAATCACGCTGAGGTTATTCTTGACCCGGTGGTGAATCTCCCGAAGAAGCCTGTCCCGGCGCTCAACCGACTTCGCCAGCTCCGCCTCAACCCGCTTCTCGCTCGTGATGTCGACCAGCGTGCCAAAGTAACGTGGGGGCGTCCCCGGCTCACCCATTGTGATTTCACCCACAGATCGCACCGTTACCGTGCCGCTGTATGGACGCGTCACTCGGAACTCGAGGTCGAAACCCCGCCGTTCCCGCACGGCGCGCTCGAATGCCTGCATGGCCGAATCTCTGTCTTCTGGATGCAATGCCCCAACGAGCTGATCGAACGTCGGGTTCTCGTTGGCAGGGATCCCCCAGATGGCTCGCAAGCCCTCGGACCAGACCGGGTCGCTGCGGTCGGCACTAAATTCGTAATATCCGGTGCGCCCCAACAGCTCTGCGCGCCTCAGACGCTCCTCACGAAGCTTCATTTCTTCCGTGGCTCGTATGCGTTCGGTGATATCGACCACGGTGCGTAAATAACCGACGGCCTTCCCGGCATCATCTGTAAGCAAACTCACGTCGAGCTGAACCCAGACGATCTGGCCGCCTTTCCTCACATAGCGTTTGTCGATCGTGTAGCGTGAGATCTTGCCCTCCGCGAGCTGACGCGCCAGCTCCCAGTCGCGCTCCAGATCGTGAGAATGAGTAATATCGGCAAAGCGACGGCCAATCAGCTCTTCGGCTTCGTAGCCACAGATATCGCAAAAGCTTGAATTGACCCGGAGGAAACGTCCATCAAGCAAGCAACAGCATACACCGACGCTGATCTGCCCGAAGGTCGCTTCAGCGAGGGCAGCCATGGACGGCAGGTCTTTGGACGTGATCGCCACATCGCCGACATCGGCCACAGAGCTGTCGCCGTCTCGCTTCGGGGCTTTGGGCGGACGCTCATTCCCCCCTGAATGGGAGTCGCGCCTTCGGTCATGGCGAGCGGTTGTCGACCGGTGGCGCCGGATGGCCACCTCAATCGCCGGACGCAGCGAGCGATCTCGGAGAGGCTTGACCAAGAAGCCAAAAGGAAGCTGTTCGACGGCTCGCTCCAACGTGTCCGAATCGGCGTACGCTGACATGAATACGACTGGAATATCGGCGCAGCTCCGCAGCCTGGCCGCAGCCTCGATTCCGTTTCCACCTGCTCCCAGGTCGATGTCCATCAAGACCAGGTCTGGGTTGCATCGAAGGGCAGCTGCTACAGCTTCGTGCTCTGAGCCCACGCTGGCGATCACCTTGTAGCCCTGCTCCTCGAGCTGCGCCTGCAGGGCCCTGGACACGATGTGGTCGTCCTCGACGATCATAATCTTTGTCGTCATCGGACACGGTGCCCTTCATCATCGGCTCGTGGCGCCAACGCCCGGAGGTCCGGGCACAACCGCTTCGCAAGCGATTGGTCGTCTCTGCCTGCCGGGCGGAAGGCTTCGACGCGGTTCCTTCCGCCCTCCTTGGCGCGGTAGAGAGCAGCATCTGCTGCTTCCACCAGTGTGGCCTGGCTCGTCAGCGTTGGAAAAGAAGCAACTCCCGCGCTGAAGGTTGCGCCCCGAAACTCACCGCTAGTACGTCCCAAGGCGAGCGACTCGAAGCGGTCGCGGATTCGATCGATGACGCGCTCCGCATAGTCCGCCGTCGCGTCGGGCAATACGACCATGAACTCCTCACCGCCGTAGCGACCGACCGAATCGCCCACGCGCAGGAAGTTACGCAAGGTCAGCGACAATGTGCGCAACACGCTGTCACCGAAAGCATGCCCACTCCGATCATTGATCTGCTTGAAGAAATCGAGGTCGATGAGAGCCACTGAGACGGGAGCCGAGCGGCGTCGAGCCACCTCGAGTTCCCGTGCCAGACGTCGATCAATTGCAGCGCGGTCGAACAGGCCGGTCAGGCCGTCCCGCTCCATGTATCCCCGCAGTACGCGTGCGCGTTCTACGCGGCTTCGAATCGTGGTGATTAGGCGTTCTTCGTTCGGCGGTTTCGTCAGAAAGTCATCCGCTCCCTGAGTGAACGCGGCTATTCGACGGCTCTGGGCACCATCGCCGGTCAAGAATACGATAGGAAGGCCAACGTAACGACTGTCTTGACGAAGCACCCCTGCCAGTTCGAGACCGGTACAACCTGGCAGTCCCATGTCCATCAGCACGAGATCCGGCCTGAAGTCCGAGATCGTATCGAGCAGAGCAGCCGGATCGAAGACAACTTCGGTCTCGATCCCAGCGTGCCGGAGCACGGCGGCCACGTGACGGGCGACGATGCGGTCATCCTCCACCATCAACACGCGCGCAGGACCCGCGTGGGATTCCAGCGCATGGTCGCCAAGCCTAGCCAGCAGCGCATTGATGTCGGGCGGCTTGTCCACATAGGCGGTCGCACCGGCCCGCAAAGCTCTCAAGCGGCTTTCAAGGCAGGAGGGACGCTCCGACATCACGATCAGCTGGGCTGATGGTGCCCGAACCAACAGCTCACCCGCGGAACCGGCGTGCACAACGCTTTCATCAAGGAAATAGGCCCGTGGCACCAGGTCAGCAACCTCCAGCACTTCGGAGATAGATCTGAAGCTCCGCACCTCCCATGCCATGCACTCGAGCTGGCTCACGAGCTCTGCACAGGATTCAGGCTCCGAATCGATCAAGACCAACAGTCGAGGAGGCGCCCTCGACGGTGTCGGCCCTTCGAGTTCGTGCTCCGCGTCTCCGGCACACATCCATCGGCTCGGGCCGCCTGGGTCCAAAACCTCGCGGTGCCGGGCATCCGGCACCGGATGAATGGGCGCGCGTCTCTCGAGCTTCGGGCGGCCTCCAGGATCCTTCACAGTGGGGCCCATGGGCCTATGTACGACTGATGGGTAAAGATCCTGAGTATTCATCGTCTATGGATGGGGATTTAGCTGCATCTCCGGAGCAGGAGCTGCCGGTCTGGAGCGCCGATCGGCTTGAAAGAAATCGCAAATTTGCGGGAAAAATCTGGCTGCGAGCGATTGAGCTGCCGTGAGCCAAGTCCTAGATGTGCTCGGCGGGAGTCATGATCCGCTCTCGGTACCGCTACGGCGCCAGCTGCGGCGTCCGGTCCCCTTGAAATACACGGAGTATTCCGGCGGAGGCCGTCCTTGCATCTGGCATCGTATCGACCCCGATCATCGGCTCAGCACTCCCGCCGAGCACATCTAGGCGCGTCAAAGCCTGCGCGCGCCTTGCGCGACTGACCGCAAAGCCAAAAACCGCTGAATCTCCCGCCGTGAACCATGGCCCGAACGCGGCTCTCGTAGTCGACCAGGGGAGAACCGGACCGGCCGTGCTCGATGGACCAGCTCGACGGCGAGCCGACGCGCGCGGCGCGCGCTCCGAGGGCGACCTCGGCCGACTCCGAACACTGGACGTCGCACAGGCCGGTGTCGAGCCGATGGCCCCGGGGGTAGATCGAATGGGGCGCCACCGAGACGACCGTCACGATGCTGCCAAAGTCATCCATGCTCGAAGTCGCTGGCAAGGGCGCACGAACGAGCGGCTGCTCCAGGCGCAACAGCGCGTACTCCCGGTTCAGAGCGCTGTCATCGATGACTATCGCCACATGGAGCACCTCCTGGGAGCGTACCCACTCTGCACCACCGCCGACCCGGGGCGCAAAGCCCCTCCAGGCATCGGAACAGCTCGCCCCGGGGGAAAGACCGAGTCGTTCAAACTCGGTCAAACCGTTCACGTCGATCCCGCCGGATGTGATGCCTGCCCGCTGCGGGCAAGGTGCACCTCGTTGCGGAACGGAACCGGCGGTGGCGTCAACAATTGCGAGGACGAACGGCCACGGGCGTCACCAGTGGCTTATTTGCACCGCGGAGCCGCATCAAGGATGCACCAGCGTGAACTGCTGCTCACCGGGTCTTGAGGTTTCACTCGGGAATCGCTTGGCACGCCCGGAGAGATTCGAACTCCCGACATTCGGATCCGAAGTCCGACGCTCTATCCAGCTGAGCTACGGGCGCATGACGGTCGCTACTACGTTGGCCTCCCGCAACCGTCGGTCGGGAAACCCCTGGGGTGAACGACGGGGATCGAACCCGCGACCACCGGAACCACAATCCAGTGCTCTACCACTGAGCTACGCTCACCAGAAGTCGGCGCACTTTAACGCCTTGGGCGCATATGGCAAGTCCGTCCCGAAGACGAAGTCGCTCTCGCCCGAAGACCGCCGTTCCGGGGCTCGCGCGTCCGCGCCCGGAGCAGGGAGCAGCGGGGGCAAGGGCGCGTGCCCGTCAACCCACGCGTGCCCGTCAACCGATCAGTCTTCCCGCCACTTGATGGAACACCCCATGGACGGAACCGGGTCGAAGTCGATGGTGCGCCCCTCGAGGGTGGCGTCGATGGCCAGGCGTAGGTCCTGGCGTCTGACCTTGCGGGGGTCTTTCCAGCTGTCGTCGAAGCGGCCGTTGTAGGCGAGGCGACGGTGGCCGTCGAAGACGAAGATGTCCGGGGTGCAGGCCGCTCCGTAGGCACGGGCCACCGCCTGGCTCTCGTCGTAGAGGTAGGGGAAGTTGAAGCCCCGCTCGTCCGCGCGCTCGACCATGGCCTCGAAGGAGTCGCTAGGGTAGCGATCGGCGTCGTTCGCGCTGATCGCGACTACACGCACCCCCTTGTCGGTATAGTCGGCCTGCAGCTGGATCAGACGCTGCTCGACCGCCTGGGCATAGGGGCAGTGGTTGCAGGTGAAGACCACCACCAGCACCTGGGCCTCGGCGAAGTCGAGTAGCCCGTAATGCCCGCCGTCGGTCGCCGGCAGGGAAAAAGGCGGGGCCTCGGAACCAACCATCATGCCCGCTGAATACGCCAGTGCCACCGATCTTCTCCTTACTGCTTCACCCGGTCTGCCGCTACCCTGCCCCAGCCAGCCCGCGCCCGCAACCGCGATTGCTCTGGATGCGCGCCGCCATCGGCCGTTCGTGTTAGACCCGGGGCCAGGATGGCGAAGAAACGCCGCAAGGCGCGACGCACGCGCCAGGCCCAGTCGCAAGCCCTAGCCGCCGAGGCCGAGGCCACCCCCACAGGCGCCAAAGGCGAACCGTCTGCCATTGGTCAGGCCCCGACGCCCGCATCGATGGCGCCACCTGTCGCGCCGCCCGCAAACCGCCGCCTGGCCAACGCTTTCATCCTGCTGTTTCTGGCCTACCAGGTGCTGATGCCCCTGCGCTACTACCTCGGCGAGGGCGGCTACGATGAGCGCTTCAGCTGGCGCATGTTTTCGACCCTGCGGCTACAACGCTGCTCGATCGCCGTCACCGAGCAAGGCGGCGACAGCCAAGATCTTGGGCCGCGGCCGGTGGACCTGAAGTCCGAGCTGCATGTGGCCTGGATCAATATTCTCAAGCGCTACCGCCCGGCCGTGGTCGAGAAATTCATGCGCAGCCGCTGTAGACAAGCCGACGTCAGCTCCGTGGGCTATCTCCGCAACTGCGTCGACACCGACGGCGCGACGCTGCCGCCGCTCGAGCTGAAGCTCGATTGCGATAGCGGGCGTGTTCAGACCCTCGGGGGCGAGTCGTGAGCCCCTTGGACCGCTATTTCCACTCCGAATACGGCGCCGCCCGGCCCTATCTCTTCGCCAAGCTGTTTTTGGTGCTGCTGGCCCTCGATACCTGGATGCTGATGATCGGGCACGCCGGCCGCTATGGCGCCACCGGCTTCAATGTCGCCCACTTCGCCTGGCTCGACGCCATGCTGCCGCTGCCCACTCCGGGCTTCTACGTGGGCGTGCTGCTGCTGACGGGGCTTTTGGCGCTCTTCGTGTTTTTCACGGGCGTGCGCCGGCTGCCGCTGCTGTTGCTGTTTGCGGTCTACACGCTGAGCTGGTCGATGAGTATGCTCGACAGTTATCAGCACCACTACTTCGTGTCGCTGATCCTTTTGTGCCTGGCTTTTTTTCCCCAAACGCGCGCCGGTGAGCTGCATCCGAGGCCGACCAGCGGTACCGAGGGCGAGCGCGCCGGGCATGTATACGCCCTGATCGTGGTCGCCCTGGTAGCCGTCTTCTTCGTTATCGAAAAGGAAGGCCGCGTCTGGCGCAGCTTCTTCGTGCTGTGCTTCGCGGTCGCAGCTGCCAGCGCCCTGCGACGGGCGCCGCGCCCGGACGCACCGCTTCTGACCCGCGGCTTCGGCTTTCCCCTGCTCGGCGCCTCGGTGGCGATCGTCTACATCTACACGGCGATCGCCAAGATGGATGAAAACTGGGTCGCCGGCCATACCATCGTGCGCATCAGCTCTGCGCCCGTGGTCTTCGCCGATTTCGTGACCTGGGCCGAGGGCCAGGGCATCGGTCCCGAGCGCTTTTGGTCGCTCTTCGCCACGTTCGTGATCCCCCAGGAGATCCTGATGGGCGTGGGCTATCTCTTCGCCGTCCATCGCGATCGCGTCGGAGGCCTGTTCATGGAGCTTTTGTGCGGCGTGACGGCGGTGCTGGCCGTGGCCCTGCACGTGGGAGCCGAGGCGCTGGGCCTGGAGATCGGCTGGTTCAGCGATTACATGCTGGCCCTGGCCTGCACGTTCTTGCTCCCGCTGTCCGCGGTGGAACGGCTGGCCTCGGTGCTGACCTGGCCGGCGCGTTTGGCCGAGGGCTTTTTTGCCGAGTGGCAGCGCGAGAGCCCGGCCGACCCCGGTGCGCGCGTGATCGTGGCGCTGGCCAGCGCCGCCGTGCTCTTCGGCGCCGCCCGGCTGATCGACCTGCCAGGCGCCTACTGGGCCTCGGGCGTGGCCTCGGTCGCGGGCTTTTTCATGGCGCTGGCCAGTCGGCCCGCGCAGGACCCACGGCCGGCGCTCCTATCGCTGTCGCTGGCGGCGATCGCCATGTGGGCGGCGATCGCCATGAGCCCGGTGCGCTGGGAGTACTATCGCTTCACCGGGGGCGATCACTACCGCCGTGGCGAGCTGCAGGCGGCCCTGGAAAACTATGTTAAAGGCGAGCGCTACGCCCCGGAGGGCGAGAGCCGCCGTGACAAGATCGAGCGCATCCGCCGCACGCTGGGCCGGGGCGACTGAAGGCGCGCGGGTGAAGGGCCATCTCAGCCCTTGGAGATCTTGCCTTCTTTATGGACCGTGTGCTTGCGGCAAGCGCGGCAGTGCTTCTTGATGGAGAACTTCTCCGTCATCGTGCGCTTGTTCTTGTCGGTGACGTAGTTGTCCCGCTTGCACTCTTCACAGGTCAGCTTGATCAGGTCGCGCATCGTCGGCTCCGCTCGGGGCTCCTGGGCCGGGCCAGGACGGCGCAGTGTAGTCAGCGGCGGCCGCGGGTCAACTGGCGGGCCTGGCGAGCGGCCAAATCACCCGCCGCGCCCGGTCCGATGCCCTCGCCCGTGACCGCCAAGGCAAAGCCCGGTGCCCGCATTTGCCTCTCCGGTGGCGCCGCACACCCGCGGCTTTTGGGGTAGAGTCGCGCGCCATGGCAAACGACCCCGTGGACGTGCTCATCGTCGGCGCCGGCGCCTCCGCCGCCGCCTTCGCCTGGAGCCTGGCCGAAACCCGTATGAACATCCTCTGCCTGGAGCAGGGCGGGTGGATCAAGTCGACCGACTATCCGACGAACTTCGCGGACTACGAAGCGCGCGGCTTCGCCGGCTGGTCGGGCGATCCGAACACCCGCAAGCTGCCGGTCGACTACCCGGTCAACGGCAGCGAGTCGCCCATCAACCCGCTGATGTTCAACGCCGTGGGCGGCAGCACGATCCTGTGGGCGGCGCACTTCCCGCGCATGGAGCCCGACGACTTCCGCGTGCACTCGGTGGACGGCGTGGCCGAGGACTGGCCCATCGGCTTCGACACCCTGGCGCCCTTCTTCGACGTCAACGACCGCATGATGGGCTGCTCGGGCCTTGCGGGTAATCCGCTGAGCCCGCCGCGCAATCCGCCGATGCCGCCGCTGCCGCTGGGCAAGGTCGGCAACGCCCTGGCCCACGGCTTCGAGCAGCTGGGCTGGCATTGGTGGCCGTCGGACGCGGCCATCAACACCCAGGAATACGAGGGGCGCGCCAAGTGCATCAACCTCAGCCCCTGCACCAGCGGCTGCGCCCAGGGCGCCAAGGCCAGCACCGATATCACCTATTGGCCCGAGGCCCAGCGCCGCGGCGTGCAGATCCGCACCGGCTGCCGCGTGCGCGAGGTGACCGTGCGCCCCGACGGCATGGCCGATGGCGTGCTCTATTACGACGCCGAGGGCAAGCTGCAGGAGCAGAAAGCGGAGATCGTGGTGCTGGCGTGCAACGGCATCGGTACGCCAAGGCTGCTGTTGAACTCGGCGCGCGACAGCCACCCCGAGGGGTTGGCCAACCGCAGCGGCCAGGTGGGGCGCAACCTGATGTTCCATCCGGTGGGCGTAACCTTTGGTTTTTTCGAAAAGGAACTCGACCACCACGGGCCCATCGGCTGCAGCCTGCACAGCCATCAGTTTTACGCCAGCGACCCCTCGCGCGGCTTTGTGCGCGGCTACAGCTTTGAGGCCCTGCGCGGGCTTGGGCCCTTTGCCACCGCCATGATGGGCATGCAGCGGGGCCAGGTGCGCTGGGGCAAGCGCCACCATGAGGGCTTTCAGCGGCTCTACAACCGTGTCACCGGGCTGCTGACGATGACCGAGGACCTGCCCGAACCGGACAATCGGGTGACGCTCGACCCGGAACTCAAGGACAGCCACGGCATCCCCGCACCGAAAATCCAGTACAAGCTCAGCGAAAACACGAAGAAGATGCTGGCCCACGGCAAGGAGCGGGCCACCGAGGTGTTGAAAGCGGCGGGCGCGGTCGAGACCATGGGCCAGGACCTGATGCCCGGCGCCGGCTGGCACCTGATGGGCACCGCGCGCATGGGCACAGACCCCGAGACCTCGGTGGTCAACGGGTGGGGCCGCAGCCACGACGTCAAAAACCTCTTCATCATCGATGGCAGCATCTTCGTCACCTCGGGAGCGGTGAACCCGACGGCCACGATCCAGGCGCTGGCCCTCTACATCGCCGACGCGATCAAGCAGAAGATCGACAACCTCTTCGACTGAGCTGAGCCGAGCCATGACCGAGCCACAAAACGACCCCCTCGCCGACGACGCCCTGCTGGCCGCCTTCCTCGACACCCTGATCCCGCCGAGCGACGCTATGCCTGGCGCCGGCACGCTCGGCATGGGCAGCGCGGTGCGGGCGCAGGTCTCCGGCAACGCGATGCTGTCGGCGCCGGTGTCGGCGGCCCTGGCCGGGCTGCGGGAGGCGGGACTGGAACGGGATCCGGGCGGCTTTGCGGCGCTGGACCTCGATGCCCGCGAGGAGCTGCTCAAGGGCATCATGAAACAGCATCCGGCCCTGGGCATGATGCAGATGGCGGTCTTCGCGGGCTACTACCAGCGTCCCGAGACGCTCGAAGCGCTGGGTCAGCCGGCGGGCGCGCCATTCCCCAAGGGCAATACCATCGAGCCCACCGACCCGGAGCTGCTGGCCAAGCTCGAAGCTCGCAAGCGCTGAGCGACCTGCCCGCGGGCGCATCGGCGGCGGCGGGCGCGGCGAGCGGCGGCGATGCCCCCCGGGCGAAACGTCCCTGGCAGCTTTGCGAGGGGTGTCGGTGGGGTGAAATTCCCGGCGAGAAATGGCCTGGCGGCTTTGAGGCTGGCGGAAGGGGGGTATGCTCGGCGCCGTGTTGCTTCGGTTGCTTCCCCTGGTGCTCGTCGTCGCTGCCAGCTCGCCGGTGGGGGCCCAGTCGGTTGCGGACGCCGCCACTCCGGAGACCGACGTGGCGGCCGCTGCGGCGGGGCCCGCCGATGCACCGATGCCCCAGGCGCAGCTCTTGCTCTTGCCCACCCACCACGGGGGCGTCGACCCGGTGGTCGCACGCTTCGCCGATCGGGCGCTGGGGCGCGCCGCCAGGGCCCTTGGCTATTCGGTGCAGGAGCCGACTCCAGGGGAAGCCCCCCCAGGTGATACGCCGGTGCCGTCGCTGGCCGAGATGTGGCGGCAGACCCACCGCGCAGGTGTCGCGCGAACCGTGAGCGCGCGGGTCTGGGCCGCCGACGGCCGCTATCAGCTGGAGGTGCGGGTCGCCAGCGCCGACGGAAACGGGCCGTTTTTCGCCCGCGGTGACGCCCTTGCCAATGACTTCGAGGCGCGCGTGGAGGCCCTGCTGCAAGAGGCGCTGCCAGCTCCCGGGGTGACGCCACCGCCACCGCCACCAGCATCGAGCCCCGCCGCAGCACCCACATCCCCCGCCGTACCCAATCCCCCAGCCGGCACCGAAGCCGCCCTCGAGCCACCGCCTGCGGCCGGCCCGCCCCTGCGCCGTTTCCGGCTGGGCTGGGCGGCCGAAGCCGCTTTCGGCCTCGGGCGCTCGGGCTTCACCAATGCGCTGACCGGACCGCGTGTGCAATGGCGCCTCGACCCGCAGATGGCCCTGGGGCTGCTGCTGGCCTACGCCAATCTACCGGGCGCCGATGGCCGGGTGGGCGCGGGCCTTTTTCTGCTTTCCTTCGAGCATCAGACGCCCATCGGCGAGGGCGGCCGCTGGTCAGTGCCGCTGCGATTGGGCCTGGGGTACTTGAACAAGAACGGGAGCGTGCTCAGGTTGTCCAGTGGCCTGGCCGTGGGCTTGAGCGAGCGCACGACGCTGGCCTTCGATCTGGTGGCCCCGACGTTCTGGGTGGCTTCCGGTCGTGTGGTGGCTTCGATGAATCTGGGAGCCGAGCTGAGCGTGGAGTTCTGAAATGTCGCGATTGCTGTTGTTGTTCACCGCCGTGCCCCTCGTGGAGCTGCTGCTTCTGACGTGGGTCTCCGAGCGCATCGGCTTCGCCAATACCGTGCTGATGGTGCTGGTCACCGGTGCCCTGGGCGCCGCCATGGCGCGCGCCGAGGGCCTGCGCGTGTTGCGCAGCTGGCAGCAGTCCCTGGCCCAGGGTCAGCTACCCGAGGATGGCGTGATCGGCGGCCTGCTGGTGCTGGTCGGCGGCGTGCTGTTGGTCACCCCGGGCGTGCTCACCGACGCCGTCGGCCTCCTACTGCTGCTGCCGACAAGTCGCCGCACCGTAGCCCGCGTGATCGCCGCGCGCCTGCAGCGGGCCATCGAGGAGGGCCGGATCCAGGTCGTCGGCAGCGCCCAGCCCGGTGGCTTCGGCGACTTCGGTGGTTTCAGTGGTTTCAGTGGCCGCGGCGCTTCAAGCGCACCCGCACACAGGCCTCCACGCGTGGTGGAAGCCGAGGTGATCCGAAGCAAGACGCGCACAAGTTGAGCATGGCAAGCGCGGCGTTCGGGGCGCACCTCGGAGAAAGTTAGAGGTCTTACCATAATTTTACGGGTTGCCATCTGAGCCCTCTGCTATGCTGGAACGCTGTTCGCGGGATGTTCGAGCAGCGGCGCCACGGGACGCGCCCGATTTGGACGTCCGCGCAAGAGGCAGCTGTTATGCCTTCGAACCGACCCGATACCTCAGGCCACCGAGTCGAGTTCCTGCCGCTTGCAAGCGCGGCATGTGGGAAACGCGAATACCCGGTGCAGCTCGGGGTGCGCTGTCCGTGCCCGACCAGAAACGAGGTCGTTGCGCTCAGTCAGTGCGCCGGCTGCCCCTACGTGCGCGCGCTGGAGGTCGATGACGGTGGCCTCCAGGTCAGCGTGCGCTGCGCCTGCGCCTGCGGCTCGTCCGACTCCGATTCCGACGAATGACCTTGCCAGACGCCCGCGCCACGGCGCTTCAATGCCCTTGACCCGGGCCGCGGCTGTCCCCACCATCGCCCGGCTTCGCAGCTCTTCCCCCGGCCCCGGCCCCGGCTGCGTTTCCACCACAATGCCCCCAAAGTCGCCCACCGCCCGACACAAGCGCGGCGCGCCCGCTTCCAGCGCAGCGCCACGCCTGGTCTCCGAGACGCCCTTCGGCGAGTCGAGTCTGCAGCTCCGGCGCTTTCGCCTCGCCAATGGCCTGACGGTCCTGCTGCTGCGCGACGCCTCGGCTCCCGTGCTCAGTTACCAAACCTGGCTGCGCGTGGGCTCCCGTCACGAGCAGCCAGGCAAGACCGGCCTGGCGCACCTCTTCGAGCACCTGATGTTCAACGAGACGGAAAATCTCGGCGCCGGGCTCTTCGACCGCAGGATCGAGGCCGCTGGCGGCGAGACCAACGCCTCGACCTGGACCGACTGGACCCACTACCACAGCGATCTTCCCGCCGCCGAGTTGAGCACCATCGTCAAGCTCGAGGCCGATCGCCTGCAGAATCTGGTGCTGCGCGAGCCCCAGGTGCGCTCCGAAAAAGAGGTGGTGGCCAACGAGCGGCGCTTCCGCGTCGAGGACGACGTGGAGGGCACGATGCAGGAGCTGCTCTACGCCGAGGCCTTTCGCCACCATCCCTACGGCCATCCCACCATCGGTTGGATGGCCGACATCGAGGGCTTCACCACCCGCGACTGCGAGCGCTTCTACCGCCGCTACTACGCGCCCAATAACACCACCCTGGTGATCGCCGGCGACTTCGACGAAGCCCGCCTTTTGCGCTTGCTCCAGCGCCACTACGGCCCGATGCGGGCAGCGCGCCTGCCCAAAAACCCAGCCGTGACCGAACCCACCCAGCGCCGCGAGCGCGTCTCGCGCCTCGTGCTGTCGACGCCCACCGAAAAGCTCTTGCTGGGCTACCACGCGCCAGCCTTTGGCGATCCCGACTACGCCGCCCTTTCGATCGCCAACGAGCTGCTCTTCGGCAGCCGCAGCGCGCGGCTCTTTCAACGCCTGGTGCGCCGCGATCAATGCGCCAGTGAGGTCACCGGCTCGATCGCCCCCTTCGCCGAGCCGGGCCTCCTCGACATCTACGCAGGCCTGCGCCCCGAGCACCACATCGAAGAGGCCCTGGCCGCCATCGAAGAAGAACTCGAGCGCATGAAGGACGAAACCGTGAGTGAAGACGAACTCGAGCGCGTAAAGAGTCGTGCCGAGCTGGGCTTTCTGATGGCCATGGAGACCGCCAGCGGCAAGGCCGAGCAGCTGGGCTTCTACGAGACGGTGCTGGGCGATGCCGCGCTGTTGTTCACGCGCCTGGAGCAATACCGCCGCGTCAGCACCGCCGACGTACGCCGCGTCTGCGCCCGCTTCTTCGAGTCCCGACGCCGCACGCGCATCGAAGTGCGCCCTGCCGATGGAGCAAGCGGGGCCGCCGCGTGAGCGATCGCTTCACCACCTCCGCCGGCAGTCTGGTGCTGACCGAACACAACCGCGCCCTGCCGGTGGTGGGCCTGGGCCTGAGCCTGCGCGCCGGCGCGCTTTTGGACCCCGAGGGCAAGGAGGGCATGACGCGCCTGTTCGCCCGAGCGCTGCGCATGGGCCCCCGCGGGACACGCTCGCTGAGTTTCGAGCAATCCCTCGAGCGCATCGGTGCCCAGCTGTCGCTCAGCGTCTCCCAGAGCTACGCCCACATCGGAGCACTGGTGGTGGCCAAGAACTTCGAGCCGCTGCTCGAGCTGCTGTCGGCGCTGCTGACGCAGCCGGCCTTTCGCGCCGCCGACGTGGCCCAGGTGCGCCGCGAGGCCATCGCCGATCTGATCGCCAGCACCGACGACGACCGCAGCCTGTGCGTGCGCAACTTTCGCAGCCGCGCCCTGGGCGACCATCCCTATGCGCGCTCGCGGGTGGGCACCCTCGCGAGCCTCAGGCGCGTGGGCCAGAGCGATCTCATCGAGCACCATGCACGCGTGGTCGCGGGCAAAAACCTCGTCATCGGCGTCTGGGGCGACTACGACCCCGACGCCCTGCCTGGCCAGCTCGACGCCGCCTTCGGCGCCCTGCCCCGCGGCAAGAACCTGCGCCCCAAGCTCAAGCATCCCAAGCTGCGCCGCGGCCGTCACCTGTGCATCGTCGACAAGCCCGAGCGCAGCCAGACCCAGATCCTGGTCGGCACCCTGGGTACCCACCCGTCCGATCCGGAGCACACGCCGCTTTTGGTCGGTAATACGGCCTTCGGTGGGCTCTTCACTTCCCGTTTGACCCACGAGGTGCGGGCCAAGCGCGGCTGGAGCTACGGCGCCAGCAGCGGTCTGACCCATTCGCTGACGCGCGATCTGTGGAGCATGCACACCTATCCCGCCGCCAGCGACGCCCGCGCCTGCCTCGAGCTGCAGCTCGAGCTCTTCGAGCGCTGGGTTGAAGACGGCATCAGCGAGCGCGAACTCAAGGCAGCCAAGGGTTATCTGATCAAAAGCCACCCCTTCGAGGTCGACACCGCCTCCAAGCGCCTCGACCGCAAACTCGACATCGAGCTATTCAACTGGCCGGCCGATCACCACACGGGCATGGTCGAGGCCGTGGGCGCCGTGGGCTGCCCCGACATCGCGAGGGCCCTCTCGCGGCGGCTGTCCGCCCGCGACTTGATGATCACGGTGGTGGCGACAGCTTCGGAGCTGCAGCCCCAGCTGGAAAGCTTGCCCGGCATCGAGAGCGTGCAGGTGGTGCCCTTCGATCGTGTCTGAGAGTTCAATGCGGCTCGGACTCGAGGCCCGTTTCCGGCAACGGCAGCGGTGACGACGGCGCGTCCCGTTCGCCGCGCAGTTTGCTGGGGCGGCTGAGGCCCCATTGCTGCAGCCGGTACTGGATGGTGCGCCGACTGATGCCCAGGACGGCCGCCGCGCGCGTGGGCGAGCCTCCGCAGGCTTCCAGGGTCTTGAGGATGGCGTAGCGCTCGAGCTCGGCCAGGGTGATGCCGGGGATCATCATCTTGAGCGAGTCGAGTTCCGCCGGCGCGGGGGCGATGGGCAGGTCCTCGGCCTCGATGGTGTCGCCTTCACACAGCACCACCGCCTGCTCGATGGCATTTTGCAGCTCGCGCACGTTGCCCGGCCAGGGATGGGCGAGCAGGGCGTTGCGGGCCCGCTGATCAAAGCCGTGCACGGTCTTTTCGTTTTCTTCGGCGTATTGCCGCAGAAAGTGGTCGGCCAGCAACGTCACGTCCGACGGGCGGGCGCGCAGCGGGGGCACTTCGAGCCGCACCACGTTGAGGCGGTAGTAGAGGTCCTCGCGAAAGCGGCCGTCTTCGACCAGTTGCTTGAGGTCGCGGTTGGTGGCGGCCACGATGCGCACGTCGACGTGCAGGGTTTCGTTGCCGCCCACACGCTCGAACTCCCGCTCCTGCAGGAAGCGCAACAGCTTGACCTGAACCTGGCGGTTGATCTCGCTAACCTCGTCCAACAGCAGGGTGCCGCCATCGGCCTGCTCGAAGCGGCCCTTGCGGCGCGCGGTGGCGCCGGTGAAGGAGCCGCGCTCGTGGCCGAAAAGCTCGGACTCGAGCACGGTGTCGGCCAGGGCCGCGCAGTTGAGACGTACGAAGGGGCCACGCGAACGCTTGGAGTGTTCGTGCACGGCCGCCGCGATCAGCTCCTTGCCGGTGCCGGTCTCGCCGTGGATGAGCACGGTGGCACGGCTCTGGGCCGCTTGCATCACCTTGCTCAGAAGCCGCTGCATGGCCGGATGGGCGCCCACGATGCGCTCGACCTTGCCCACCGACAGCGCGTTGAGCACGCCGTCGCGGGCCTGGTCGACTTCGCGCGCCAGGCGCGGCTTCTCCAGCGCACGACGTACGGCCACCGCCAACGCGTCGCGGTGGTCGGGCCACAACAGCACCTGGTCGGCACCGGCGCGCAAGAGGTCGGCGACGGCCGCCGAACGCGCTGGCTCGAGCACCGCGATGAAGGCGCAGTGGCGGCCGGCCGTGCGATGGCCGCGCTCGATCAGCTCGAGGCTTTCGGCGACGCCCAAGCCACAGCCGACGACCACCACCTCCGGACCGTCGCGCTCGATGCGCTGCAGCGCCATCTCGCTTTCGGTCACCACGTCGAGCACATGGCCGTGACCCACCAGCTCGTGTACCAACTGCTGGCGGTCGTCGCCGTCGTCGCTGACGACCAGCACACGCGGTCGCTCGGTCTCGTTCACGCGCAAAGCTTGCCCCAGTCCCGGAGCCCGGTCCACGCAGAAGCGATGCGCGCGCCCTGGGAACGCGTCCTAGATGTGCTCGGCGGGAGTCATGATCCGCTCTCGGGACCGCTACGGCGCCAGCTGCGGCGTCCGGTCCCCTTGAAATACACGGAGTATTCCGGCGGAGGCCGTCCTTGCATCTGGCATCGTATC